>ERZ826613.237-NODE-237-length-82401-cov-5.850825_pt1 | contig 82401 bp, 75 predicted proteins | sample MGYA00519925_ERZ826613 | MGnify/ENA primary metagenome ERZ826613 (study PRJEB31778, sample SAMEA3449236) | human gut metagenome | biome: human gut; feature: human-associated habitat; material: faeces | place: United Kingdom | collected 2010/2012 ... | reverse complement strand
ATAAGTTTTCTTAATGCCCATCTTCTTGCCCTTCGGACAAGAAGCATCCCTCGCTTTAAAAGGCTCGGTCAATTTTCCAGAAATTGCGGCAATTCAGTTATCTCCTGTGCTTCTTGTTTCGAAAATCCTTTTTCAAGAAGTTTTTTGTATACACGGATTTTTTCTTCGTGGATTCCCTCATTTCTGCCTAACTTTCTTCCTTGTTTCACTCCCTGTTCCATTCCCTTTTCTATTCCCTTTTCCATTCCCATTTTTTCGAGTCTTTCCGCCACATCACACATACTATGCACTCCTCTCTCTTTCTGAAATATTGCCTGGTAGCGTTCATCCCCGGTCATTACCCGAAGCAATTTCAGTACTTCATCTATATGCCTGATTTCCGTTGGATCATCCGGGATATAATCCTTATGCTTTCTTTTTTGAACAAAGAAATTTGCCACGACTTTAAAATCACTGTGGAAACGGCTGATCTCCTCTTCTGTAAGCCATGCGATCTCAAATACTTTCATTTCATAATCATTGATGTACTCTTCCAGTCCTTCCGGGATTTTCATCAACCCTTTGATATTCTTTTTGCCATACCAGTGATGATCCGTACCGAAGTACAATACAATTGTCATGACCGGCAGGATCTCTTTTCTATTCTCCAATAGCTGACTGCGATATGCTGCACCATCATATCCGATAATACGGAACGGCATATATTTTTTCACATTGCTCTGGTTTTCGATCCCGCAGATCGCCAGTTCGACTTTTTTCTCTTTCCAGTATTTTATGACATCCCTCTCCAGTTCATGGACTTTTCCATCTTCTGCTTTATATTGAGAGTGGACTTTTGCATTTTCCAGAGATTCCGGCAGAATCCGCTGTTCTCCTTTAAAAATCAGTCCGTTTATGATATCTGCAAATACATCATTATAATCTTCCAGTAATTTCTCTGTAATATCTTTTTGTCCCATAGGCTGCTCCTTTGCTTTTTGTATGAATCCAGGCTAAATATACGTGAGACCCGGTGCACGCTTCTGGTCAGCTTTGCTGACATTTCCCTGCTACAAAACAGCCTTGGATACCGGGATTGTGAAACTCTTTGGCTAAGAAGCAATTTGCAAATATCAGTTGTCAAAAAGTTTTCTTAAGATATCACTTTTGTATTTTCAGCCGCTCTGTGCAGGTATAAAGTTTTTTGGATTTTCCTGCCGAACGGCAATGAAAGTCAGATAGAATTAGATTTAAAACTATTTTGTGATTATTATACTTGAATAAGCGATCTTTGTCAATCCAAATCAGAGAAATATTTTTTTAATAATCTTCCGCTTTAGAGTCCCCATCATGGCGTACTATTTTACATATAAGTTTTCTTAATGCCCAACTTCATCTTGCTTTTCTCCCATCTTAGTCTTATATTATCCTTAACTACACCTTTCTCCCCTCTAAGATACGCTTGGGATTTTTCGACTTTCGAAAGGAGGATTTTTATGGGATTTTGGATTTTTATGTGTGTAACGGTTCTGCTGATTCCATTCCTGATGATCAGCTTTGGCGGACTTTTTTCCAGAAGTGCTCCAAAGGAAATCAATTCCGCTTTTGGCTACCGCACTTCCATGTCTATGAAAAATGCAGATACCTGGCAGTTTGCCCATCACTATTTTGGGAAAATCTGGCGTACCCTTGGCTGGATTCTGATCATACCTTCTGTCATTCCAATGCTTTTTGTAATTGGAAAAGGCAATGATCCGGTCGGCAATATGGGCCTGATCATCACCTTCCTGCAGTTGATTCCGCTGATCCTTCCGATTTTCTTTACCGAAAAGGCTCTTCGGGCACATTTTGATCGAAATGGAAATCGCATTTTTTAGAGAATCAGTCTCATCTGATTCCACACTACATTTCCATGTGCGGAATCAGAGACTCCTTCATTTACAAAACCAAATTTTGCATAATATGGAACCAGCCTGTCCTTACACGTAAGTACAAGACCTTTTCGTCCCTGCTTCTTCGCATCCTGGATTGCTCTGCAGATCAGTTCTCCCGCATATCCATGCCTGCGACAGGCAGGGATTGTATTTACGCCGAAAATCATCTGCCATGCTCCATGCTCATTATGCAGCTCCGCTTTTTCATACATTTCATCCGTCAGATCTGCTTCATCCGTAACAAATCCATCCACAAAAGCAATCAGTTTCTCCCCCTCAAACATAAGCCAGAAATGATCACTATAATGTTGCAGCCTTTTTGCAAACTCTTCTTTGGTTGCTGCCTCTGCCGCCGGGAAACATTCTGCCTCCACAGCGGCTATCATTTCCAGATCATCCATTGTTGCTGTTCTTATCTTCAATTTTTTGTCCTTCCTCATCAAATGCACACTTTTTCTATCATGCACTGATGTTTCTTTGTTTGCAAGATAACCTAAGTGTATCAAATACGTGAACACATCATCTTTATTCACAAAACTGGTCATATCATTTTGGAAAGAAGATACGTCCACTTCTACCGATACGCCGGATAACATCTCAATAATTGCAGTCCTCAAACCATCAAAATCCATATTGATCAATGGCACAATCGTTTCATCTCTTCAAAATTTCTATCTTTGTTTTACGATTCCTTTTCACTCTTTTTTTGATTTTAACATTGCCACACTCAAAGTACAAGGAAAGCCAGGACGATCAAATATATAATCAGAAAAAACAAGTATTAATTCCTCATTTTTTCAGTCAATCTGGTGTTTTTTGTTCCCTTTCTCGTCTCGTAACATCACTTATTATGCAGTATAATTCCCTTGTTTTCTTTTTATGCATATGTATACATTTATGCATAAAGCGTTTATTTTTATGCATAAACACCATTATATGTGATGTTTTATTTAGAAAGCACCCATTTATTTCTCTTGCAATATTTCCTTTTTTACTGCAAAATATACTTTGGATAGCCTGCATCTCCTTATATGCAGCGTATATCCGACGGTTTACAGGCTGTAAACAGCATTCCTGTAATAATTATATGTCTGTTTTGGGTCAGATATGAAGCTTTTCTCAATACTCATATTCCCGAAAAACCTTGATTTTCCGGCATTTTTTGCAATATGAAATCGTTCCCACATTATTTCATTTTCTTATGTGCAATATATTGGAAATTCATATTTAAGCCTCTAAAACGGACATTTTAACGGAAACTTGTAACCAGAAATCTGTTTCTTTTTACCGTAGCAGATTTCCTCTTTACTGTTTTTTTCAAAGGAAGGTGTTACATATGAAATTAACAATGTTAGGAACCGGAAACGCACTTGTAACCGAATGTTACAATACCTGTTTTGTCCTGGAAGAAAATGAAAAATATTTTATGGTGGACGGCGGTGGCGGCAGTGCCATTCTTCATCAGTTAAAACACGCCGGTTTTAACTGGATGGATATGCGTGAAATCTTTATCACCCACAAACACATCGACCATCTGACCGGTATCATCTGGATGATCCGCATGATCTGTCAGAATATGAACAGTGGCAAATATGAAGGAGAAGCCACTATTTATGGTCACGCAGAAGTTATTTCCCTGCTCCATAACCTGGCCGAACAGCTCCTCCCAAAGAAACAGACTCGTTTTATCGGTGACAGGCTACATCTGATCTGTGTTTCCGACGCTGAAACTCGCACTATCAACGACCGAAATGTGACCTTTTTCGATATCGGATCCACCAAAGCAAAGCAATTTGGCTTTTCTATGGAACTGAACAGTGGCAAAAAGCTCGTCTGTTGCGGCGATGAGCCTTATAATGACTGTGAAAAGCCTTACGCAGAAGGCTGCGAATGGCTCCTGCACGAAGCTTTCTGCCTCTACTCTGAAAGAGACCTTTTCAACCCTTACGAGAAGCACCATTCAACCGTAAAAGACGCCTGTGAACTTGCCCAGAAGCTTCATGTTCCGAACCTTGTTCTCTATCACACAGAGGACAAAAACATCCAGAACCGTAAAGAACTGTATTCAGCCGAAGGAGAATCTTATTTTTCCGGCAATCTTTACATTCCGAATGATCTTGAATCCATCGAAATTGCATGATTTTTAGCAATAACTATTGGGTTTTATCTGATTTTTTAATTTAAATATATGAGGATGCCCTGGCATTCTTGTTGCGGACACTAAATTTTATTGATAAACGAGGCAAATAATGAAAACAAAAATAAAAACAAAAACAAACTATTTAAACGTCCTGAAAGAAACTTTTATTCTGACGGTTGCTGTCGCGATCATTGCCGCTGCAGTTTACTTTTTTCTTGTTCCAAGCCATACCTCCGTCAGCAGTATTTCCGGGCTTGGTATTGTACTGACAAACTTTATTCCGCTCCCTCTGTCTGCGATCAGCATGATCCTGAACATTGCTCTCCTGATCATCGGTTTTTTCACCTGTGGCAGGGAATTTGGCGTTAAAACCGTTTATACCAGCATTATGCTTCCATTCTTTCTCTGGCTCTTTGAAATGATCCTGCCAGATTTTGGCTCCATGACAAACAGTCAGGAACTGGATGTGCTCTGCTATATTCTCGTTGTCAGTGTCGGATTAAGCATCCTTTTTAACCGCAATGCTTCTTCCGGCGGATTGGATATTATTGCAAAAATATTGAATAAATATGCACATATAGATTTAGGAAAAGCCATGTCTCTTTCCGGAATGTGTGTTGCACTTTCTGCCGCACTCGTCTACGATAAGAAGACCGTAGTGCTCAGTATCCTCGGAACTTATTTCAACGGTATGGTTCTTGACCACTTTATTTTCGACCATAACATCAAGCGTCGTGTCTGCATTATTACAAAAAAAGAAGAAGAACTTCGTAATTTTATCATTCACGATCTGCACAGTGGAGCTACCATTTATGAATCCATCGGAGCCTACAACATGCAAAAGAGAAACGAGATTATTACCATCGTGGACAAATCTGAATATCAGAAACTTATGAACTATATTACAAAAGAAGATCCGCAGGCATTCGTTACCGTTTACAACGTATCCAGCATGCGATACCAGCCAAAACTGTAATCCGAAATTCCCTGTTTCAGGTCAGAAATGTTCGATTCTTTGAATGCCTGACCTTTGATTTCAAATGTCCTCTTTACTTTTTAACTTACCTATGCTATTATTTTTATTGGCATATGCCAATAAAAGGAGAAAAACTTATGCCAAAATGTAGAAAAAGAAGGATTTGCAGAGAACCTGATTATGTGATTTTTCAGTCTGAAAACGGACTGGACGATGTAACTACACTGACAGTAGACGAATACGAAGCCATACGGCAAATTGATATGGAAGGTCTGAGCCAGGAAGAATGTGCAAAAAAGATGTGTGTTGCACGTACAACTGCACAGTTGATTTATAATTCCGCACGAAAAAAAATTGCCGAAAGCATTGTCCTCGGAAAATCCATCCGCATTGAGGGTGGAAATTACATTTTATGTGATGGAAGTCCATGCTGTGAAAACTGCTGTAAATCCACGCAGCCAGTAAATTATATGCAGAAAAAGGGAGAAAACGTCATGAGAATTGCTGTAACATATGAAAACGGAGAAGTATTCCAGCATTTTGGAAGAACAGAAAATTTTAAAATTTATGAAGTGGAAAACAATAAAATCGTAAACAGCCAGGTAATGGGCTCAAATGGTATTGGACACGGTGCTCTTGCCGGACTTCTTTCCGGTAACCAGATCGATGTACTGATCTGCGGAGGCATCGGCGGCGGTGCTCAGGTAGCTCTTGCAAATGCCGGCATTACCTTATGTTCCGGTGCATCCGGAGACACAGACAAAGCAGTCGAAGCTTACCTGCGTGGCGAGCTGACCTCTGCCGGTGCTACATGCAGCCACCACAGTCACGAAGAAGGACACGCCTGTGGAAATCACGGCTGTGGTCACCACTGATCATTAACATTCAAGAATACCTCTGACTGATCGCAGAGGCAGAAGTCATCTCACATCCGATATACAAAGAGAGCATATAAGCAAAGCATTTTCTTTTTTAGCTTATATGCTCTTTTTATTTTTCTTCTGTGCACTTCCACAATCTGTCAAATCTGTATCAGACAGGGCATTGCATTTCACCACCCTGACACAAATTTGTTACCAGCGGAGCATTTGTTTCAGTCGGCTGGCTGACCTGACCCGAATCGTGTTCTAAATCTCACGCGTATCCGTCCAAATTAGCTTATCCGAAATTATGTTTCACGTGAAACTAACACATATCAATAAATCTTTCTCTTTCCAGCACGTCTTTCTTTCCATAAACTTTCGTATACAGTGTATTGCGAATCATTCTGTACTCTTCTTCGTCAATTTTTCTCTCTGTGCTCATCAGAAAAAGCGGTGTCTCTTTACGCCCTTCACCCATGGATGGCTGAATGTATGGATAATCATTAAAGAAGAATCCATTTCTCTCGTAAAACCTAACTCTCCTTACTGCTATTTCTTCTGTCGGAGGTTCCACTTCCAGAATGATCATTTTTTCTGCGTCTTCTGTCAATGCTTTTAGTATCCTGCTTCCTACGCCTCCATTTCTCAATACCGGATTGACTGCGAAATGTTCCACGTAAATAAAAGTTTCAAACTCCCATGCTGCAAAAAATGCTTTGATTTCCCGGAACTCTGGATCTTTTTCTATCAAAATCTGATACTCTGGATTTCGAAACAGTTCCTTCTGTTTCTGATAATCTCTGTATTCGTCTTTCGGAAAACTTTCTTCCATCAAGGTATACACCTGGTCAAAATCTTTTATTTCCATTTTTTTCAACATATATTTTTCTCCTTCGTTGTTAAAACAACCGATTTCTTTTCATTTTTCCATTATATTTACAAACGTCACGTGCAGTACCAGGAAGACCTGCCTCAGTAGATACTTTTACTCACATGACAAACACAATACAAGCATTATACAAAAGAGAATAACTTTTTTCAAATGATATTGAGATAAGAATACGAAGCAGGCATCGCCCGTACAGAGCATATCTCAATCGGAGATTGTACTTCCACTGAGAAAGACTTGTTATTACTCACCACTTGCAGAAGTGGGAGTCTTCTCGACTGAAATAAAGGAGTTTATAAGACATGAGAGGTATTGAAACACAAGTAAGAAAAATCCGCCGTCAGATTTTTGCTGAGGTTTCCAGAATCGGCTTTGAATCCGATGACGAATCACTGATCCACGATATTGAAGCAATTCCCTATAAAATCGTAACGGAAGATGGTCCGCAGTACCGTGACAGTATTTACCGTGCCCGTGCGATTGCCACGGAACGTGTCCGCCTTGCCATGGGAATGTGTCTGCGTCCGACAAACAAACCGGTCCACCTGACTGATGGCATCGAGGCCAGCAATATTTCCGAAAAATATTATGAGCCGCCTCTGATGCAGGTTGTCCCTTCCGCCTGTGCTTCCTGCGAGGATAATAAATATGAAGTAAGCGATATGTGCAAAGGCTGCCTTGCCCACCCGTGTGCGGAAGTCTGCCCGAAACATGCCATTTCCATGGTAAACGGACATTCTTATATTGATCAGGAGAAATGTGTGCACTGTGGAAAATGTAAATCGGTCTGCCCGTATGATGCCATTTCCAAAAAGGAACGTCCATGTTCCCGTGCCTGCGGTGTAAAAGCAATCGGAAGTGATAAATTCGGCCGGGCAAAGATTGACAACGAAAAATGTGTATCCTGCGGTATGTGTATGGTCAGCTGTCCTTTTGGAGCGATCAGTGACAAGTCTCAGATTTATCAGCTTGCACGTTCCTTAAAAGAAGGCAATGAAATCATCGCAGAAATTGCTCCTGCGTTTGTTGGTCAGTTTGGCAGCATGGAGCCAAAAGATGTCCACGCAGCCCTGGAAACTCTTGGATTTTCCGAAGTTTATGAGGTAGCTCTCGGTGCCGATATTGGAGCCGTCTCAGAAGCCAGACATTATGCCGAAAAAGTAGCAACCGGAGAACTTCCGTTCCTTCTGACTTCCTGCTGCCCTTCCTGGTCCATGCTTGCGAAAAAATATTTTCCGACTATGATCGACAATATTTCTCAGGAGCTGACACCGATGGTTGCGACTGCGAGAAGTATCAAACAGGAACATCCGGATGCCAAAGTTGTATTTATCGGTCCGTGTGCTGCGAAAAAACTGGAAGCCAGCCGTCGTTCGGTGCGAAGTGATGTCGATTTTGTTATCACTTTTGAGGAACTGGTCGGTATGTTCGATGCAAAGGGAATTGATATGGGTGAGAAAGAAAATGCCCATTCCATGCACGATGCCACTGCTGCCGGACGTGGTTATGCCGTAGCAGGCGGTGTTGCCGGTGCGATCGAGGAATGTCTGAAGGCTTATTACCCGGATGTCACACCAAAAATTATCCATGCTGAAGGACTTGCAGAATGTAAAAAGACACTGGCTCTTGCCAAAGCCGGAAAAATAAACGGATGTCTGATTGAAGGAATGGGATGTCCTGGCGGCTGTATTGCCGGTGCCGGAACCAACCTTCCTCTGAACAAAGCTGCTGCAAAAGTGAAATGGTTTAAATCCGTTTCCAGCAAACAGCTCCCTCCAAAAGAACTGGCAGAAATTGAATTAAAGTAAATTCAAGTCGAACGAATGTGAGAATTGGCACACGATTCTGGTCAGCTTTGCTGACATTTACCTGACAGAATCGCTGTGCATCCCCGCGGAGCGTTTATCTCAGTCGGAGTTTAATCTCCGACTGAGATAATAAGAACCGGTTTCCTATTGCGGAGTTAGGAAACCGGTTCTTTTATCTTATGGCAGGTGCGGATTCCTGCCACAGAAGGAGGTATGCTGTGAATTACCCCCAATATGTTCAGGATTGCTCGAGATGGATTCAATCGCTATTTTTTCATAAAATAATAAACATCTGCTTACCCTTAGCAGACATCATACGAAACCAGAACGTCTCTGACTTCGGATTGGATGTTTTAGCTCTACACGGAAGCTCATCTCATGTATCAAGCAGGTTTCCTGACTCGCCTATCTTCACGCTGTCTTACCTTCTCACAAAAATGGGTATGCAATGGTTTTTCAAGACAGTGCTCCTTGCTTACAGTGGCCGGACCGTTCAGGTTTTGCACCTGATTCCCTTTCATCCGATTCTCATCGGCACTTGCTACAGCAATATGTAATTCACGTTATCATTATAGCCTCTTTGTTATCTTTTTGTCAAGACTCATTTTTATTTATTATTTTTCTCATTGCTTTATACTTTTGTCACAGGAAGTCCATAATTTTCTGTTATATTGTATTTATATGATGCCAGGGTCAAAAGCCTGAAACCACGATGTGCTTACACAGGAGTGGTTTTATGGCTTAATGACCCACCCAATATGAGCATAAAAGTGGAGCGTCAGCTTCACGATATGCGAATGTTGGATAGAATTGTGGGAGTACGAAGTACGTAACAATTCGTATGGCATCTTTTGACCTTAACATCTTTATATTTTGGGATTTTATCAAATTCTGCCATGAAATGATTTTAACATCGCAACTGTGAAGTAAAGAAACAGTTACGAAATTTTTGATATTTTAAAGGAGTTTTCCATGACTGACACTGAGTATTATGATCTGATCCGTCCATACGATGATGCAATGAAACTGCTTCTGACCAGGCTGGAGATCTTAAACCACAATATTTACAAGGCTTCTGCTGAAAATCCGATACATACGATGCAGTACCGCATCAAGAGCAAGCAGAGCATCGAAGAAAAACTGATCCGCAAGGGGGAAGAACCGACTCTTGAAAATGCAAAGGATCTTCTGCAGGACATCGCCGGCATCCGCATTGTCTGTTATTTCGTCGGTGATATTAAAAATCTGATCGATATGCTGAAAAAACAGTCTGATCTGATCTTTATCCGGGAACGTGACTATATCACCAATCCCAAACCGAATGGCTATCGAAGTCATCATATCATTCTCGGTGTAAATGTTTTCTGTCTGGATGCCAGTGAATATTATCCGGTCGAGATCCAGCTCCGCACGATTTCCATGGATTTCTGGGCTGCCATGGAGCATCGTATTTCTTATAAAAAAGAATACGACAACCGAGAGCAGCGTGTTGCGGAACTGTTAAGCTATGCAGATACACTCGTCGATATGGAAAAAGAATTTGAGAAATATAACGAAAATGCCACACTTTCCTGAATTTATCAGCAGATCGGAATTTTTCCATTCAAGAATGTTTCTGATGTACGTCGTATGCTGCATTTCCTCCGTTTCTATAACAAAAAACAGACAGCGAAATCGAACCCGAAATCACTGTCTGTTTTTTAATTTTTACATTTCAGCGAAGCGGACAAGAATCGCATAATAAATCTTATCTACATTCGCCTTTGTTTTTTAATCAAGAATGATCAGTGCCATAAATACCAGATCGGTATCTCCGGTATTGGTCAGTGCATGACCGTGGTTATCCGGTGTGTAAGTCACATCTCCTGCCTTAACCGGGCGTACGGTTCCATTATCATCATAATCACCCTGACCTGCTAAGATGAAATAAGTTTCGCTCTCATTGTGATGTTCATGATAGCCAAGAGAACATCCCGGTTCAATCGTTACTTTTGCATATAATCCGCATTTTCCGTTGAGTTCTTTTTCACCGAGGATACGGTCAATGATTACGTGTCCTTTTCCACCACACATTTTTTCAACTACTTCTCTCTTTGTTGTCATCATTACGCCAACTCCTTTTAAAAATGATAAAATGATGTTGGGGTCAAAAGTCCCCAACTATGATGCCTACGGGTCTTTCATCCACTTATGAGCAAGCTCATGTGGATTTAGACCTTTTGACCCTGGCATCATAAAATTGATTTTATAATAACGATTCAGACATACACTTATAACCGAACCATTATCTTCTGCTGGCACCTGACCAACAACCCGATCGGTTAAAAGAATTTTGCAATCTCTTCTACTGATTTTCTTGTCGGTCTGTCCGGATCTGCATCGCTGTATCCCACACTGATCACACTGACAATGGACTCTTCTTTTGGGATGTCAAATGCTTCACGCAATTTATCTGCATCACGTAGTCCCATAACCAGCGTAGATAAGCCCTGATTTGCCGCCTCCAGCAGAAGATTCATATCGTGCAGACCGCAGTCGTAATAGCCCCAGCCGTTTCCAAGCTCGTTATCTGCAGTGCCGTCTTTCTGAAAACCGGCACGGTTTAAAATAACGGCAGATATCAGGAAAACCGGAGCGTTCTGCGTTTTTTTGCGATTGCCTTCACCCAGGGCATCCAGTACTGCCTGTCTTTTTTCTTCGGAAACCGCCACATAATAACGGATCTCCTGAGCATTTTTCCAGGTCGGTGCAAGGATTGCTGCCTCGATCATAGCTTTTACTTTTTCTTCTTCTACCGGAGTCGTCAGATACTGACGGATACTTTTTCGTTTCTGCATGACTTCCCGAAGTTCCATTTGTCTTACCTCCTTGCAGCTGCTTTCTCTGCTGCATCCACTACATGTCCGATCAGAACAGATGTGGTAACACTTCCGACACCGCCCGGTACCGGTGTGATCGCATCTACGATCGGCTCTACTTTATCGTAAGCTACGTCACCGCAGAGTTTGCCTTCTGCATTGACATTGATGCCGACATCGATGATCACCTGTCCGGCTCTTACATAGCTGTCATCTACCACGCCTGCACGACCTGCTGCAACGATCACGATATCTGCCTCTTTTACAACTGACGGCATATCAACGGTTCTGGTATGGCATACGGTAACGGTTGCATTTTTTTTGATCAGCATCATAGCTGCCGGCTTCCCTACTACCAGAGAACGGCCTACTACAACTGCTTTTTTACCTGTGCAGTCGATTCCGTAATGATCCAGGATCTCCATGCAGGCCTGCGGTGTACAAGGAGGATATCCCAGATCTTTGCCTGTAAACACACCAGCCATGGAACCGTTGGTCATACAGTCAACGTCTTTTGCCGGATCTAATGCCTGTTCGATCTCGTCCTGATTTAAATGTTTTGGAAGCGGACGGAATAACAGAACACCATGAATACTGTCATCTTTGTTTACTTCATCGATCACTGCCAGAACCTGCTCCTGTGTCGCATCTGCCGGCAGCAGATATTTTTTATATTCCACACCCAGTTTTTCGCAGCGTTTTGTTGCTCCTCTTTCATAAGAAAGGTCGCTTTCATTTTCGCCTACACGTACAATTCCAAGTGTCGGTGTAACACCGTTTGCTTTTAATGCTTCTGCTTTTGCGATAATACGCTCGTTTAAAGCTGCAACAACTTCTTTTCCTAATAACTGTTTTGCCATAATGCTTATCCTCCGCCTATTTCAGTCTTCCAAGAACACTTGCAAAGATCTCATCTGCCATCGGCGGGTATTTTGCCAGCATAGCATCTGCTTTTGCGTTCAGTTCTTCTGCATATTCTCTGTTTTTCATGGATTTTGTGTTGATATACACATTCAGGGAAGCTCCTTCCAGTGCTGCTTTACAGAATACGGCACCTACGCCTGCATCACTGATCGCAAGGGCTGAACCTTTTGCCGCAAATTCTTTGATCAGTTCAATCGCTTCACAGCATTTCTCCATGATCTCCATCGGTACGGAGCAGGCATCTTTCAGCACAATCTCCATAACGCGTGCTTTCTCCGCCTTCTCTTCTTCTGTCTCTCTTGGCATGCCATACGCCTTGGAGAGCGGCTCAAATACTTCCGCATCTTTCTCTACCAGAGTCAGCAGTTCTTTCTGAAGAACATCGCATTTTGCTTTTAACTCCTGCATTTCTTCTTCTACATCCGCATATTTTTTCTTTCCGACTGTCAGGCTTCCGACCATATTTCCAAGAGCTGTGCCGATTGCACCAACCAGTGCAGATGCACCGCCACCGCCCGGAACCGGTGCTTTGGAAGCCAGAACTTCTACAAATTCATTACATGGTACCGTTGAAAATCCCATTGTAAAATCCTCCTTCATTTTCTTTAATGTCCCGATCGCAATATCCCCGACAACTGCCAGGTCTTCTGCTTCAAAGGACAGCGGGAAATTGTCTGAAAACAGAATCTGGGAGGATGGTGGAAATTCCTCATCTCCTGCCCACAGCAAAAACTGTACGCGATGCCCGTTGATAAATTCAAACTCGTATCCGGCATCACCGTGTCCGCAATTTACTGCCCCCAGTGCTTCCATTTTGTTTTTAAATTCCTGCAATTTATTTCCATAAGAAAAAGCAAGCCGCATCATACATCTTCCGTTAAACTGACGGTAATAAACTTCTCCATGCGGCACTTCCCGATAAGTCAGAAACTTTCCGGTGCCTTCTGAGTGCACACCCCTTGTTAAAAATCGGATTACCATGATCTTTGGCGGAACGCCATTCTCCATGGCTCCATATCCTTCATCAAATGGATTTGCCTTTCGAATGGTACATTCCGGCCATTTTACAAGAAATGCTTTCTGCATCATTCGCACTTCAAATTCCTGTGTCTCTTCATGCCAGGGTACTCCCACCCTGGCTGCGGCCTCTTTTGGATCGATTGCTGCAAATTCCTCCAGATAATGTTCAAAAGGAATTCTTTCTTTATTATCTTTTTCGTATCTTACCTGCATAAAATTCTCCTTTTGATGCCGCATTTATCTTCCGTCTCACATACGTTCGACTTGAATTTTACCGATTCGGAAACAGGGATGCATCTGTATGCGGCAGGAAACATGCCCCTACAAATTCATCCATATACTGCGGAATCGTACTGAGTTCAATATATGTCATATTAGCGGCAAGATCATATACTTTTCGCTCGGATTCGGTAGAACAGAGCATCGCATACGCACCTGCCAGTGATGTATTTCCTACATAATGATACATTTCAACCGGAATATCCGGGAACATTCCGATATTGATCGCATTTGCCATGTTGATACCGCTTCCGATACCACCTGCAACATAGACATTCTCGATCATAGAGATATCAAAGTCACAGTAAGAAAGCATGGTGCGGATTGCAGAGAAAATAGCTCCTTTCGCACGGATAAAGCTGTCGATATCCACTTCTGTGATTTCTACATCTTTGCTCGATCCTGCTTCTTCGCCTTCAAATGCCAGCACATAGCTGCCCATTCCGTCTGCATCGCGTTTCACGCGGCGGCCTTCTCTGACAAATTTTCCTTTTGGATTGATGATCTTGCAGCGGAACAGCTCACTGATAATATCAATGATACCGGAACCGCAGATACCAACCGGTTTTGTGCCTTCATTGCCAACGATCGTCAGCTTCGGTTCCATCGTTTCTGCATCTATCGTACATGCCTCGATCGCACCGTCGGTCGCTCGCATACCGCAGCTGATATCTCCGCCCTCAAAGGCTGGTCCTGCAGAACATGCACAGCTGAACATAAAGTCTGAATTGCCAAATACAATCTCACCGTTGGTACCAAGGTCGATAAACAGAGAGAATGGCTCCTGATTCCACAGCATCGTTACAAATGCTCCGGCTGTGATATCTCCGCCGACATAACTGCCGATATTCGGTGCAAGAATGATATGTGCATCCGGATTTACTTTGATGCCAATATCTCCTGCAAAAATCGAATTGGTCTTAAAGAAGGTCGGAATGTACGGTTCCATGCGAACCGGATCCGCATTAACTCCAATCAGAAGATGGTTCATCGTGGTGTTCGCTGCAACCGACATACGGTAAATGTTCATCGGGTTGATCTTTGCCTGACGGCACATCGTCTGTACCAATGGATTGATTGTCTCTTCAATGATCGCTTTCTGAAGTTTGTCCTGACCGCCCGGTTTGCGGGATTCGATAATACGGTTGATAACATCCGCACCGTAGCGAATCTGACCGTTACCGCTTGATCCTTTTGCAAGGATTTTTCCATCTGTCATATCTATGATGATCGCAGATACGGTTGTGGTACCAATATCGATTGCAAGTCCTGCAATGACCGGTGCTTCGTCCGCACCGCAGATGTCATAGACAAAAATGTCTTTTTCTGTTTTTCGGATCACAACGTTTACATCAAAATTGTGTTCACGCAGTACTTGTGCCATTTTATGGATCACAGAATATGGAAGCTTCACACGCTGCATTCCGGTAATTTCACGGATGGCTCTTGTCAGACGTTCGTTATCCGGCATAGTGTCATCCAGAGTTGGTACATCCATTTTAACATGAATGCTTTCAAGATTATTTTTGAGTTCGATACCTGCTTCTGTAATAGATTGCTTAATATTATCAAAGATTTTTACTTCATCCGGTGATGACAGATCCGCAACTTTCATACGGCTGCGATATGCGGAAGCAATATCTGGCACCATTACAGCAACATCCGCATTTATTTTGCTGCAGCATGCCAGACGCCATCCCTGTGCATATTCTTCATCACTGATGTGTCTCGTCTGTTTGGAATCCAATTCTCCCTCTACGAGTTTTACTCTGCATTTTCCGCAAGATGCATTTCCTGAACAAGGTGCATCGATAGCTACATTTGTTTTTCTCGCTACCTCAAGAAGGCTCTCACCGAAAGCAGCGAAGACTGTGACATCTTCGCTGTTTTCAAACTTAAAAGTAACCTTATACATTTATTAGATCTCCAGATAGGAGTCAGCATACAGAGTATTGCCTTTGAATACATCACAGGATTTGATGGTTTCCATCAGACGCAGGTCGTTCGGGTTAACGATTGCAGAAGTCAGACCCTGCATCATAGCCATTGCAACCAGGGCGGAATCCATGATCGGACGGATTGCTTTTGGCATACCGTTGGAGTTATTGGACAGACCACCTGTAGAATTCAGTCCCATATCAGAGAACATTTTGATACATTCCAGAACCTGCATCTGTTTGTCCTGCATACCTTTTACTACCAGGAAGAGCGGATCGAACCACAGATCTTCTGCTTCCATACCATGTTCCAGACCTCTTTCCAGAAGCATCTGGCAGTAACCCATACGCTCATCGTTGTCTTTTGCAATACCTTCGCCGTTACACAGTGCAATAACGATTGCATCGTTTGCAGCTGCAAGGTCGATGTTTTCGATTCTTCCTGCAGCATCTGCAGAGTTTACGATCGGTTTTCCTTTAGAACGGTTGTATACAGCGATACCGGCTTCGATGGCTGCTTTATTGGATGTATCCAGTGCCAGAGGTACGTTGTCAAATTCACCCTGCAGCAATTCAACTGCCCATTTCATCAGATCCGGGCCATATCCTTCTGCCGGTCCGATGTTTACATCCAGATATGTAGCTCCTGCATCCAGCTGCTGTTTTGCTCTTTTTAAGATCGGTTCCGGATCTCTTTCCAGAAACGCTTTATTTACTGCTGGAGCTGTTGTTGAAAGTCTTTCTCCGATTGTAACGAATTTTCCCATTATTTTGTTCTCCTTTTGCTTGTATATTTAGTTTATGCAAAGTCTTTCATGAACTTAACAAGCTGAACTGCTTCGTTTGGAGCAATGATGATCTCCCAGCCCGGCATTTTTGCTTCCAGCTCGCCCTTCAGGACAGCTACTTTACCAGGGATGATCAGTTTTCTGCTCTTAATCTTTCCTTCGATATCCTGTTCCTGGAAGAACTTGGCGATAGAAGAAGAAGAGAATTTACCAGCAGCCCATGATGTCAGTACGGAAAGACCGCCAGCATCATTGATAATCAGGTTTACCGGTACACCGGAACGTTCCAGCTCTCCGGAAACCAGGAAGTAAGTCAGTGCGAAGTCTACGGTTGTCAGGCATACAGAGTTTTCATCTGCTCCGTTCAGAGGATAGACGCCCGGTTCCACTTTCATTGGCTTCTGAGGATCGGTGAACAGGTTCTGACGCAGACCATACAGAGGCAGAGCTTCTGCATAACCGATATGTTCTGCAACGATTACGGAACCATATTTCATTGTGAACAGGGACAGCAGTGCTGCCTGTTTGTGAAGATCACCTGCTGCAATTTTGTGCAGATTTACAATAGAAGGATATCCGAATGTTCTGTCACCGTCTTTGATTGCTGCCTTACGGATCTGAACTGCATTTTTGAATGTCTCTTTTACGTCTGCTCCGGTTACATCGATCACCAGATTCTTGTTTCCAAGACCTTCCAGCTTTTCTACTGTATCGTGGATTTCAGACAGATCTGCTCCGCTTACGCCAAGTACAACACCTGCTGCTGTGGCAACAGCGTTCATTGCTTCGTAGTTGGAAGCATCTGCACCATTCAGGATCGGTTTTCCATCTTTGCATACTTCCAGTGCTGCTTTTGCAATTTCTGCATCCTTACAGTCAAGGATCAGGATACGTCCTGTCTCTGCTGCTTTTTTCACCAGCTCAACATAATCCTGTTTGCCATCTGCACTGTAATTTACATATACCATCTCAACGAACATACGCTCGCCGATACGTTCATAATCAACTTTTTTAATGTCCTCAAGTTTCTGTGCAACTGTCTCATCATCCATGCATGTGCAAAGAGACATTGCATATCTTGTTCTGCTTACGAATGTTTTTTCATGACGGAACAGAACGGTTTCGCCGCCCAAAGACAGCTCTGCATCGCCTGCACCAACTTTGATCGTTTTCATTGGCGGCTCGGTAGCTGCTGAAAGTTTAGCCAGTGCTTCCGGTGCGAAATACGGACAAGCAGCGATATCAACTGCACCCTGTGCAACCTTCATAGAGAATGCCATACATGTCGGGCATCCACATTCTTTACAGTTTTTCTTTGGTGATAATTTAAAAATATCAAGACCTTTAAGTGCCATAATTACATCTCCTCCTTAACGCAACTCTTAGACTAATTCTTTCATCAGACCAGAAATGATCTTGATGGATTCCGGATGTTTCAGGATTACCGCATTGGAACCGGCAGCGATAACTGCCATTGCAGTTTCTACTTCCATATCGATTCCACGTTCTTCCTGTGAGCCCCATTCAGGAGCATCTGTTTCAGAAGCCATAGCTTCTTTTACACCCCAAGCCTCAGATGCTACCGGAGTAATGATCGGCATCTGCAGATTTGCATCGCCCTGCTGCAGAGCTGCCGCTTTTACACGATCCATAGTAGAGATAACATACTCAAAACCGTATCCAACTGCTGCACTACCTACGTTCATAACGACACTCTTGCTGTCAACACCAAGCTGAGAGATCAGTACGTTAAGCTGTTTAGCCAGGTTGATATCAACAGCTGATTCAGCACCTACTATCTGTTTGTAAGCCAGGCCTGCTGCTGCACCTACTGTCTTGTAATTTTCTTCTTTTGCTGAGAGGATGACTGCATTTTTACCGTTCAGGGCTTCTGCCGCTTTTGAGAACAGTTCTGCATCTTTCTCAACATTTTTACATCCGCATACTACAAGTGGAAGATCAACTGCATCTGCGATTTCTTTCAGTTCACCGATCAGTTCTTCTGTAGATTTGTTTGCTCCGTTTGGATCTCCGCCTTCCATACGGAAACTTAAAAAGTCTACACCTTCCATAGAAGCTGCTTTTCTGGCCATATCTGCCAGAGTAGCACAACCTTCATAATATTTTTTGATGCACTCCGGCTCATGTTCCATACCGAAATCTGTGATCTCGATACCTACCTTCGGTGCATTTTCGATTGCAGCATCAAAAGAATACAGCGGGAATACATTCTCGCCTCCGATTTTCACTGCTTTATCGCCAGTACCAAACTCAACAGTGTTGATGCTGGCATTGAATTTTCCTGATTTTGCTGTAAATGGCATTTCTAAAAATCCTCCTTCATGCTTTTTAGACTGTTATAAAAACATTACTTCTATTTTACAACAGCAGCCTGTAAAAATCAATTATTTAACAATAAATTATAAAATTCGGCTTTCCGGACGATCCGCATAAAGTCAGAAAGCCGATATTTGTTACTTTTTTAAGATGATTCTGTCGTTAATCGCCGTTTCAAGCATGATGCTCCAGATTGCTTTGCATTTCATGCTCTCACAATCTGAAAATATTCGAAATCCGCCCTGTCGGGCTACTTTCTCATATTTTTGCGGGATCCAAACTCATGGATTTCCATGCAAGCATGAAATCCATGATCTTTTCTCCCTTGCATCATTACATCATCGGTTCCATGGTCAGAGCCGGATGTCCTTTTTCTTCGAGGTAGGCCAGCAGTGTTTCCGGATCTTCTGCGATAGTCTCATCTGCAATCATATCACAGAAGTTATCGATGCCGTACAGCTCTTTTGCTGTTGCGTTCAGTCTTTCTGCTACCTGTTCTTTCAGTTCTTTTGGCATCCATACGATACGTGCTACTCCGCCTTCTGCTTTCATGAATTTTTTGGAAGCAATGAAATGTTTTCCATGTCCCATAAATCCAGGAGTCTGTACACCACCACCTGTCATGGAAGCCAGTTCTGAGAATGTCATACCGATCGGAGTCATGCCTGCATATTCACGGTTTGCGATGCAGACACCGTTTGACAGCGGCTCGATACCACAGATACACTCGAAGCATCCACAGGATGTCATCGGTTTTTCAATGATAGAGTACAGGGATACGTCTTCCAGCGCACCCTGGGATAATTTCTGAACTGCTTCGTTTACGTCTTCGTATTCACCGATACGTTCATCGATCGGTCTTTCTTTTGTGATAACCTGACATGGTCCCTGAGGATCCAGCTCGTTGGTTGCTTTTGCATCCAGCCATGAAACAGCTCCGCAAAGTCCCAGTCTTTCCGGTGTAACCACGCATACGTGGGATGGGGAAAATGCCTGGCACATGATACAGCTGTAATATACATCAACGCCTTCGTCTGTCAGTGTGTTCAGACGCTCATCACGTTTGTCAAACAGCGACATAGCTACTTCATGACGGACTCTGGTACATTCTGCAGGGTCTGTGTAGATTGTTACCTGACATTTATCTACAACGGCTGCGAATTCGCTCTTTACTTTTGCATACAGAACTTCACCGATATGTTTTGCACGGAAGCCTGCTTCAAATGTCTCTTTGCTTACACGGATACGGATCATATCACGCTGACCGGTATGCATCATACCTTCTACACAGTTCAGGTATGAGTGGAATTTACGCTCGAATACCGGCTCAAAGTCGGACTGCATACTCTTTCCTGCTACTTCTACTACATAACAGATGCTCTGTTTGCTTCCTACCGGCATTTCGTCGATGTCCGGTCCTATCAGTGTGATCTTGTGATCTTCGATCTCAGATGCATCCTTTGTCATAACCAGCTCGCAGCAGTCTACACGGGAGCCGTCGAATTCAACCTGCATATCGCCGCGGCGGATGATCTCACCTTCAAATGCAGATGCGAATGCAACCGGAATGTCGATGTTTGTGATCTTGATCTTGATATCTCTTGCTTCCAGAGAAGTTGCGTTGAATTTGGAAACGTCCGGCTGAACGATCAGGCTCTTTGGAACTTTGAAAGTATCTTCGTTTGTGATTACTGGGAAACCAAGTGCGATCGCACCTGCTCCACATGCAACGATAACCGGATCAAGCGGTGCAAATGCATTTACAAATGCCGGTACACGTTCCATGGTGTATTTCATCAGGCCTGCTGCATCACCCGGCTGAATGTTACCGAAGATCAGAGCTGCTCTTACTGCAACGGATACAACATGTATTACACTTGTAACATCTTTGCCCAGAGGGATCACACGTACGTTTGCACCTGTTTTGTAGCCAAGTTCTTCACACTGATCAATGATACCGCCAACCAGTGTAACCAGGATACCCTGTGACTGATAGCTCTTTACCAGGTCAACGCCTTCCTGTGCAGTCGGTGCAGCACCAAGGATAACTGCAACACCCGGGATATCACCTGTTACCAGCGGTACACCAAGTTCACGGATCACTGCATCTGCCAGATGTCCGTAGCACGGAGCTTCGTATGGTGCAGCTCCGTCAATATATTTCAGTACTTCGATAAATTCTGCACACAGAGCGGTTGCAATACCGGACATAAATGCATCATTTAATTTCTGCTCTCTTGTCATCATGGTTTTTACAACGCCCAGAGCTTCTTTTAACTGTCCCAGTGTAGCAACCTTTGTACCGGTTACTGCATAATAACATGGCAGGCTGTAAGCCGTATCCGGGAAAGCAATCGCTTTATCTGCACCATGTTTTTCGATCGCAGCATCGATTGCACCCTCTGTCAGGCCATATACGGTATCATTTCCACTGAATACAACATCAAATAATGTCACTTTATTTACCTCCTTTGGACAGATCTGCGTCTATCCTGCTTTTTATTATTGAAATCTCTGCTTTTGCGTTCGGGCTTACATCAAACGGTGATCTTCCCTGACGGTCTGCATCGATTATTTCTGAATTGTAATGAATAAATCCAAGCAAATCTTCCTGTGGTATTTTGGAACGGATAAATGCTTCATCATCCTCGTTCCTTACTTTGTTGGCAACCACACGTACCTGGCGAACTCCAAGTTCCGCTGCAAGTCTCTTTACATTTTTATAAGTCTGGATACTTCTTGCCCCTGGTTCGATCACAACAATGAACTGGTCCATGCCTTCTGTCGTTCCACGGCCAAGATGCTCAAGCCCAGCCTCCATATCAAGAATTACAACATCGTTGCTCCTTAACACCAGATGATTGATGATGCGCTTCAACATCACATGCTCCGGACACACACAGCCGCTTCCTGCTGTTTCAACGGTACCAAGAACCAGAAGTTTTACGCCATTACAGGTTTTTGAATAAGCATCTGGTATATCATCCACTTTCGGATTCAGCTTGTAAAACTGATTCTGATCATTCGCACCTGTACGTTCCTGAATCAGCTTTCGCATCCTGGTGATCGGCACGATTGAATCCAGATCTTCTTCTGAAAATCCAAGTGCCAGTCCAAGATTTGCATCCGGATCTACGTCTGCAGCAAGAACATTCTTGCCTTCCTGTGCATACAATCTGGCAAGTGTGGCTGCAAATGTTGTTTTTCCGACACCGCCTTTTCCGGTAACTGCAATTTTCATATCACTATCCGCCTTCTATTTTTCTTTGCAGGGCGGATAAAACCGCCCTGCGTTTGTTTTCATAAAGATTAGATTCCCAGTGCAGTTCTCTTCTCTTCGATTCTTGCGATCATAGCATCGCCCAGTTTGTCGATATCTTTCTCTACGGTGTATGCGGCTTCTACCCAGTCACGTACGCCTTCTGTCAGCAGCTGTGCGATCTGGTCAGAACCGGATACATACGGATCAACGCCCAGGAACGTATCGATACCGGTAGCTACTACATAGTTACCGATGGATACTGCTTTTTCGGACATCCATTCCGGTGCACATCCGACAACCGGAAGCTGAGAAATGTTCAGTCCGGAATCTTTTGCCAGCTCTGCTGCCAGGATCATCATACGGGAAATATCTACACAGGATCCCATATGCAGTACCGGTGGGATATCCGCCAGTTCACATACTCTCTTCAGACCTGCTCCGCAGAGTTCTTTTGCTTCTTTGTCCATCAGACCTGCTTTTGCAGCAGCCTGTGCAGAACATCCGGAAGCAATGATAATGATATCGTTTGCGATCATTTTCTTCATCAGCTCGATATGGGCTGTATCCGGTCTTACTTTCGGGTTGTTACATCCAACCATGGCAACTGCACCGCGGATAACACCGGATGTGATACACTCCAGAAGCGGTTTTGTTGTTCCCATCTCATCAACCTGAGAGTTTGCAACGCCATCCAGAGTTTTTACGATTGCTTCTACAGAATATCCAACGGTTGCTTTCTGTTTCATATCCGGAATATGTACCAGTTCCGGTTTTCTGTTCTTGAAGTTTTCGATCGCCATCTTAACGATCGCTTTTGCATTTTCTCCTGCTGTCTCTGCATTGAAACGAATGTACTCAGCATCCGGCATCTGTGCGATCGGAGAAGTGGTCACAAACTTAGTATGGAAACATTTACTCAGAGGGCCAAGTGCCGGGAAGATACACTGAACGTCTACAACGATTGCTTCACATGCACCGGTCAATACTACGTTTTCCTGCTGCAGGAAGTTACCTGCCATCGGAATACCACGACGCATTGCAACTTCGTTTGAAGTACAGCACACACCGGATACGGTGATCCCCTTTGCTCCCATTTCTTTTGCGTAAGCGATCATTTCCGGATCATCTGCATATTCACAGATCATCTCAGACAGTGAAGGATCATGTCCATGAACAACAATATTTACGTTTTCAGCAACCATAACACCAAGGTTTGCTTCGGTTTCGATCGGTTTCGGTGTTCCGAACAGAACGTCTGAGAACTCCGTACCTGCCATGGAACCTCCCCAGCCATCAGACAGACCGGCTCTTAAGGACTGACGGATCAGTGCCTCAGGAAGGGAAGAACATCCCATGTGGCTCATATGTAAAGAACATGATACTTCGCGGTCGATTGCTCTTGGTGCGATTTCTTCTCTCTCCCAGATCTCCTGTGTATGCTGAGGAGCTCTCTTTAAGAAGTTCTGTGTGCCGAATACTTTGCCGTATTCGCTCAATCCAAGATATGCCATCTCATGTGCCAGATCGTAAATATCTTTTCCTTCTGTCTCAACACCCCATTCTTTTGCGATACGGAGCAGCTTCTCAGGATCTTTTACCTTGTAAGGTCCTTCTGGTTTTGCACAGTACAGTGTGTGGCAGATCTCACGGCCGTGATCAGAATGCGTTGCCGCTCCGCCTGCTGTAAATTTCAGGTAGTTACGTCCTACGATACCGTGTACGTCGCATCCGCAGATACCTCTTGGTGCCTTCGGTGTGATACGGCAAGGTCCCATTGCACAGATACGGCAGCAGACACCCTGCTCACCAAATTTACAGTGTGGGGTCTGTTTTGCTGCACGGTACTGCCATGCATCTGCTCCTACTTTTTTTCCTGTTTCCAGAAGTTTCTCTGTAGCCGCTTCGAATTCTTCAACGGTTGTCAATTTAAAGTTTCCCATCATCTACCTCCTTGTTTATGGGTTCCTATCCCACAGGTTTTCTCATATCCTATCCGCCCCCATGGGATATGGGGTTTTGAAATAAATCCCCTCACGGCTTCCCGCAAGGGGCTGTGTTTTATAAGCTGATAGAGTCCAGTATTTTATACAATGCAGTTTTTACCGCTGCGTTTTTCGGAAGCTCTGTCATTGGCTTTCCGTCACAGTCATACTCATAGACTTCCTGATCCTGCGGAACGACACCAAAAAGTGTAAGACCTTGTTTCTCAATCTCTTCTTTTGTTCCGTCGTTCAGTTTGCCTTCCGGTGCACGGTTTACGATCAGTCCGATCTGTTTTGGATTAAGTCCGCACTCTTTCACCAGTCCGGCAATACGTCCAACTGCCTGAACACCTCGTCTGGAGCAGTCGCTCACAAGAATGATCGTATCAACTTTCGGCAAAATGCCACGGCTGATATGCTCCATTCCTGCTTCATTGTCTACGACCATGTATTTGTAGTTCGGTGTCAGTTTCTGTACCTGTGCCTGAAGCAGACCATTTACAAAACAGTAGCATCCTTTGCCCTGTGTCCTGCCCATGACGAGCATATCATAGTCATCTTCTTCGACCAGGCAGCGATTCATCATGATCTCTGCATAGTCTGCTTTTGACATACTTGGCGGGATCGGGCTTTTTGCACTGTTCGCTGCATTTTCAATCTGCTCACGAACTTCACCGAGTGTCATCTCCACTTCAACGCCAAGTACTTCGTTTAAGTTGGAATTGGCATCCGCATCTACTGCAAGAACCGGTGTTTTCCCCTTCTCACAAAGATACTGTATCAAAAGCCCGCACAGCGTTGTCTTTCCCACGCCGCCTTTTCCTGCAACGGCTATTACCTGTGCCATAAATATTTCCTCCTGTTGCCTGTCTCTTTATACCAGTGTACGCAGACCGGAACGATTGATGATTTCAGAAACATCTTTCCATTTGTTCAGAGCATACAGATGGATGCCCTCAACGCCCAGTGCACGGTATGTATCGATCTGTCTGATCGTGTATTCGATACCTTCTTCTTTGAATTCTGCAATTTTCTTATCATAGAATAAATCAAAAGGTTTGCCCTCTGCATCTTTTGCTGCAAATGGATTTGGGAACAGCCAGTGTCTGGAGATCAGTCTGGAAAGTTCACGATCCATTACACAGCCGTTACGTGACAGTGCCATATTGATCGTAGCTGCCTGATCCAGAATTGGCATAACTCCTACGTCTACCGGCATGGTAACACCTGCTTTTCGGATTGCATCCAGCCAGTATTTGAACTGTTCCATATCCCAGCAGAGCTGTGTCATGATGTAGTCTGCACCATTGTCCTGTTTCTGTTTCAGAACAGCGATATCTGCTTCCAGGCTTCTGCAGGAAATGTGGCCTTCCGGTGAACCTGCTACTGCGATTTCGAATTTATCGCCGTACTGGTCACGGACAAATTTCACCAGGTCGGTAGCGTAATCGAAATCTCCCATGGTGCTTGTCTCACCCATCGGGAAGTCGCCGCGCAGTGCCAGCATATGGTCAACCCCTTCTTCCAGGTACTGATCCAGCTGTTCTCTGATACCTTCTTTTGTATTTTTGATTACGGTGAAATGTGTTACAGGGATGGAACCTGCTTTCTTGATCATCTGACATACTTCACGGTTTGCTCCAACGTTTCCGCCGCCGGCTCCGTAAGTACAGGAAATGTATTCCGGTTTGAACTCCATCAGATGTTCGATCGTTCCTGGCAGATTTGCCATACCTTTCTCTGTTTTTGGTGGGAATAATTCAAAAGAGAGAAGCTGTTTCTCTTTCATCTTTTCCGATAATTTCATAGTAACATACCTCCATTTTATTTTAATTTATTTGATAACTGCTAAGATTCCGTGCAGTTGATCTTCACAATACTGTTTGCAAGGTCTACCATTACGATAGTACCTTCCAGAACTTTCTGCTCGCCCATTACATCCGTAAGGGTGATTGTCTCTCCGTCAACATCGATCCTGCTTACAAATTCAAACAGTTTTGTCTCCGGATCCTGAGCTTTGTATACTGCTGCAAGACACATAATTCCGCCTCCTGTTAATTTTCTTTTACAGTGGCAAGTGCTACACTCAGATACAGGTTGCCTTTCTGGAATTCATCAACCGCTTTCCGTATCTGTTCCGCCGCTGTATCCATTCCGGCTTTCCGCAATTTGTCTGCCATCTGATCCAGTTCTGCTGCATGATGTTCATTATGCTGCAGCATATATGTTAAAAGTGCAATGTTTTCTTTTTTCGGATCATGTGACTCACAGCCGCTGCAGCCTTCCTGGCATACATCGTCGTGTGTATGTGCATGTCCGTGCTCATGACCATGAGGGCAAACATTGCCATTCTCATCTTTTATGATATGCACTGATATCTACTCCTTTCTGTACCTGCAAAATTACGCAAATACCCTTATATTGACAACATTATAACACAGCGTTTATGAATTCTCAACAAGAGATGATGTATTTTTTTTAATAATATCAGGGATATCGACGAAAGCATATCCTCTTCTAAAATTTACATCATATTCTCAAAAATCTGAAATAATATAGCTATAATCGCCACGATCAGGCAAACAATGATACGCACTCTGCTGTTTGCAGCATCTTTTTTTGTTTCCATATTTTCCTTTGATTTTATTTCCAGATAATCTGAAAAGTGTCCGGCATTATTTTTTGCCGTTTTTTTCTTTTTATGCGGCTTTTTATCACTGTCGTATTTTTTATGCAGTTCCATGTGGATTCCTTCCATCTGCGGAAGCACATAGTTTTCCGTCTGAAACCGTTTATCATCTTCAAAAAGATCTACTTCTTCCATTCCGGGCGGTCTGTTGAAATAAGCACACTGCGGACAGATCCCATCGTATTTATCATATTTGAAAAAAGTTTTACAACGTTTGCACTGCATCTGCATCCCTCCGTTTCCACTCAGGCAAAAAGAAAAAGCCTGTTGATTCCATGATAAGACATTATCGTGAAATCAGCAAGCTTTTTGCGTTTTTCTTACGCAAGCATCATTCTGTCATTTGCAAATTCTCCGCCGCTTGCCTGTTCAAACTTGGCAAGTAGATCGCTGACCTGAAGGTTTTTCTTTTCTTCTCCGGCCACATCATAAATAATCCGGCCTTCATGCATCATGATCAGACGGTTTCCAAGACGGATCGCATCTTTCATGTTATGTGTTACCATCATGGCTGTCAGATGATGCTCCGCAATGATCTTTTCGGTAAGTGCCAGTACTTTTGCAGCCGTTTTCGGATCCAGTGCTGCGGTATGCTCATCCAGCAGAAGCAGCTGCGGTTTCTGAAGAGAAGCCATCAGAAGTGTCAGTGCCTGACGCTGACCGCCGGAAAGCAGACCGACTTTGCTTGTCATACGGTCTTCCAGCCCAAGATCCAGGGCTTTTAACTGTTCTTTATAAAATACCTGCTCATCTTTTCCGATTGCCCATTTCAATCCACGCTTTTTACCGCGGCGGTATGCAAGTGCCAGATTTTCCTGGATCTCCATGCCGGCTGCAGTACCTTTCATCGGGTCCTGAAATACTCTTCCCAGATATTTTGCCCTGGCATATTCCGGTTTTCTTGAAATATCGGTTCCATCCAGAATGATCTTCCCTTCATCGATCGGATAAACGCCTGCGATCATATTCAGCATCGTTGATTTTCCGGCACCGTTTCCGCCGATGATCGTCACAAAATCTTCGGACTGAAGTGTCAGTTCCAGCCCCTGCAGGGCTTTTTTCTCGTTGATCGTTCCTTTATTAAAGGTCTTTTTTACGTTATGAAGTTCAAGCATTGTCACTTCCTCCTTCCTTATAGGCACTTCTGATCTTCCATTTGTTGATGGCAACCGGAACGCAAAGTGCAAGTGCAACAATCACGGCAGAAAGGAGTTTCATATCGTTTGCATCCATACCAAGCTGGAGTACGATCGCACGGATCAGGAAATACACCACAGATCCGACAACTGCGGATATCAGACGGCTTCCGAAAGAACGCAATCTTCCAAGAAGTACTTCACCGATCACGATGGAAGCCAGACCGATTACGATGGCACCGGTTCCCATATTGATGTCACCGAACTTCTGACTCTGACATACCAGTGCCCCGGATACGGCCACCAGACCGTTACTGAGCATCAGTGCGATCATTTTTGTTTTTCTGGTATCAACGCCGAGAGCACGGATCATTGCTTCATTGTTGCCGGTCGCACGCAGTGCCGCACCGATCTCCGTTCCGAACAGCCAGTAGAGGAAAACGATCATCAGTGCCGCTATGATCAGTCCGACGATCAGAGAAACCTGAGACTGTGTCAGTCCGGTAGCTTTTACAACTTCTGAAAAAATAGTCTGTGCTTTCAGAAGCGGAACATTGGATTTTCCGCCCATAATACGCAGGTTGATCGACCACAGTGCAATCTGTGTCAGGATACCGGAAAGGATCGCCGGTATATCAAATACGGTATGTAAAAATCCAGTCACTGCACCGGCTGCAAGTCCTGCAAGCAGTGCGATAAGAATTGCCAGAATCGGATTCATGCCTTTGTTTGCGATCATCGCCGCACAGACACATCCGCCAAGTGCAAAACTGCCGTCCACGGTCAGATCGGCAATATCCAATATTTTATAAGTTATATAAACGCCAAGAACCATCAGGCCCCAGAGCACACCCTGAGACACTGCTCCAAGCATTGCAAGTGCTACACCACTCATACTGTCCTCCATATTCACCAAGATAAGGGAAGCCTTTGCCTCCCTTGTCTTTTTTATTGTTATTTATTTGTCTGAATCTGAGATGCTTTTGTAAGAATCATATCTTATGATGTTGGGATCAAAAGTCCCCAACTATGATGCCTGCGGATTATTCCGTGCGTCGCACTCCCACAATCCTCACCATCTTATTCTGCAGTATAAAGTGAATCTGCATCATAAGAAGAGACATCAATGCCAAGTGTATCCGCAGTCTCTTTGTTGATCAGCAGGGAACATTCTTCTGTGGAAAGATATTCAATCGGCATAGAAGCCGGATCAGCACCTTCTGTCAGGATTTTTGCGGCCATCTCACCTGTTTTATAACCAAGCTCATAGTAATTAATTCCATAAGTTGCCAGTCCACCCTCTTTTACCATGCCTTCTTCGCCGCAGATAATCGGGATTTTATTTTCGTTTGCGATCATTGCCACGGTTGCCATACCCGCTGCGATCATGTTATCAGTCGGTGCATAAATAACATCTACTTTTCCGATCATAGATTCTACAACCGTCTGGATTTCATTTGAGCTTGAGACGGTATAATCTGCTGCTTCCAGTCCTGCCGCCTTGCATGCTTCTTTTGCCATATCTGCCTGCAGTACAGAATTCGATTCTGCCGAACAATACAGGACTCCGACTGTCTTTGCATCCGGGATCAGTTTTTTCAGAAGATCGATCTGCTCCTTTACCGGAGTCATATCAGAAGTACCAGTTACATTTCCGCCCGGTGCATCGTTTGACTCTACCAGACCGGATTCTGCCGGATCTGTTACGGCTGTCAGCAGGATCGGAATATCTGAGGTAGCACCTGCTACAGACTGTGCTGCCGGTGTTGCGATTGTAAAGATCAGATCATCTCCGTCATTTACAAGAGTCTCAGAAATTGTCTGACAGGAAGAAGCCTCACCTGCAGCATTCTGCTGATCGGCGTCATATTTTATCCCCAGGTCATCCAGTGCTGCGAAAAATCCTTCGTTGGAAGCATCCAGTGCATCGTGCTGCACATACTGAAGAACGCCGATCTTATATGTTTTGTCGGATGTCGTAGTTGCTGCTGCGTCATCGTCTGCTGTACTCTTTTCTGTACCGGCAGCAGATTCTGTCTGTGCATCGGTTGCCGCAGTTGTCTCGTTTGTCTTGCTTCCGCATCCTGCGAGCATGGAGACAGTCAATCCCAGTGATAATAAAAATGCCAGTGTTTTTTTCATATTTTTCCTCTCCTGTTTCTGTTCATTTTTTTAACATTTTACCGGTTTAACGCTTTTATGCTTTCACGCTTTCACCTGATAAAGTGTTTGCTTATGAATAATACTATACACCCAGGAGAGCTCTTCGTCAATGTTTTTCTTTTACTTCCAGGCTCCGGCATCCGATTCTGTCTTCGGGTCACGCAGCATCAGATCATTTAAGGCATCAGCCGCCTTTTTGTCCTCAAACAGGATCTTGTTTACCTGCTCGATGATTGGAAGTTCTACCTGATATTTCTGTGCAAGGCGGATCGCTGCTTTTGCAGAATAAACTCCTTCTACGATCATGCCGACTTCATCCATTGCTTCCTGCATGCTTTTGCCCTGTCCGATCAGATATCCGGCTTTGCGGTTGCGGCTGTGGACGCTTGCACAGGTCACGATCAGGTCACCGATACCGGTCAGTCCGTAAAAGGTTTCCGGTATACCGCCCATCTTGATCCCCAGGCGTGCGATCTCAGCAATTCCTCTGGTAATCAGTGCCGCTTTCGTGTTGTCACCGTATCCCAGTCCGTCTGCCATACCGGCAGCCAGTGCGATCACATTTTTCAATGCACCGCCCAGTTCCATACCAAGCATATCCGGTGTTGTGTATACACGGAAGACCTTGCTCATGAAAATATTCTGCAGATATTCTGCCGTTTCTCTGCTGTGAGCCCCCACAACGCAGGTTGTCGGAATACATTTTCCGACTTCTTCTGCATGGCTCGGGCCGGAAAGCACCGCCACGTCTGCCTGCGGAATCTCTTCTTCAATGATCTGAGACAATGTCATCAATGTCTTTTCTTCGACCCCTTTTGCCACATCCACGATCTTCTGTCCTTCTTTGCAGAAAGCACGCATACTGTGTGCCGTGCTTCTTGTAAATGGGGAAGGAACCGCCAAGACCAGAATATCTTTGTCTGTCATGGCATCTTCAAGATCACCGGTGACATCAATATTCGGTGCCAAAATAACACCCGGCAGTTTTTTCTCATGCTGTCTTTTTGTGCGGAGCATTTCTACTTCTTCCGGGATAATAGACCAGATCATCACTTCATGACCATTATTGTTCAGCAGCACTGCAAGTGCTGTCCCCCATGTTCCGGCTCCGATAATGCCAATTTTTGCCATAAGAAAACCCCCTCTGTTTTTATTTTGCTTTTCTTTTTATTTCTTTTTATTTTTTGATGAAAGATATGTTTTACGCTCTGTTCCGGATAACAGTCTCTTGATATTTTCACGATGTTTCCAGAATGCCAGCACAGCAAGAAAAATAGCAACTGCATACAGTTCATACAGGTGCGGCTGTGTCATATGGAAAAAGCCGTTCTGTCCAAGTACGATCACTTCGATCACAATTCCGACGTAGACAAGGAGCGAGCCAAGAGAAACATAGTGTGTCACAAAAAAAGTAGTAAAAAAAGTGATGATGCCGCAGATCGCCATGATCCAGTTCACTGACAGGACAAGACCGGCTGTGGCTGCAATCCCTTTGCCGCCACGAAATCCAAGATAAAACGGATAATTATGTCCCAGGATCGTCCCTGCCGCCGCATAAAACTCAAGCAATGGCAGAATATCCGCATGTGTTTTTCCAAATACGACTCTCACCAGCACCACGGCCAGAATACACTTGCTACAATCCCCGGCAAAAGTCAGAAGACCTGCTTTGAGTCCCATGGTACGCAGCATGTTGGTCGTACCGGCATTGTGGCTTCCGTATTCCCGGATATCGATCCCATGTACTCTTCCTAAAATATAGCTTGTCTGGAACAATCCGAACAGATATCCGATTGCAAGGCATAACAGACGTATCATATTTTATTTCTCCTTTTCTCCACGTTCTCTGATAATAAATTTCAGCGGAGTTCCGCGGAACCCGAATGCTTCCCTGATCTTGTTTTCCAGATATCTTGTATAAGAAAAATGCATCAGTTCTTTGTCATTGACAAAAATCACGAATGTAGGTGGTTTTACCGCTACCTGTGTAATGTAATACAGACGCAGACGTTTGCCTTTATCTGAAGGCGGCTGCTGCATGGCCACTGCCTCTGTCATGATCTCGTTGAGCACACCGGTCTGTACACGCATGGTCTGATTTTCAATGATCGTATCGACCATGTCAAACAGTTTTACCAGTCTCTGTCCGGTCAGTGCGGAGACAAACATAATTTCCGCATATGGCATATAAGAAAGTGTATTTCTTACTTCGTTCGTATATTTATAAATTGTTTTATCATTTTTCTCGATTGCATCCCATTTATTGACTACGATCACAATGCCCTTGCCTCTGTCATGGGCAATACCTGCAATCTTGGCATCCTGTTCTGTAATCCCCTCTACGGCATCGATCACCATAACAACAACATCGGCACGTTCCACAGCTGTGACCGTGCGGATGATGCTGTAGCGTTCCAGTTCTTCTTTGATCTTGCTTTTCCTTCGCAGTCCTGCAGTGTCGATAAAGACATATTCTTTGCCGTTCCAGGTAACAGTCGTATCGATCGCATCACGTGTCGTTCCGGCAATATCGGATACGATACAGCGATTCTCCCCCAGCAGTCTGTTTATGATTGAAGACTTGCCGACATTTGGCTTGCCGACAACGGCGATACGCGGTCTGTCATCTTCTTCCTCCTCGGTATCATGTTCCGGGAAATGGCGGATCACTTCATCAAGCATATCGCCGATCCCCAGTTTGGAAGATGCCGAGATCGGGATCGGATCTCCGATACCGAGATTGTAAAACTCATAAGTATCTGCCATAAATTTCTGGAAGCTGTCAACTTTGTTCACGACGAGGATCACCGGCTTTTTCGCACGGCGGAGCATATCTGCGACACGTGCATCTGCATCTACGAGTCCCTGCCTTACATCCGTCATAAAAATGATCACATCTGCGGTATCGATCGCAATCTGTGCCTGTTCACGCATCTGTGACAGAATGATATCGCTGCTGTCCGGCTCGATACCGCCGGTATCGATCATGGTAAAATTTTTGCCAAGCCACTCTACGTCCGCATAAATACGGTCACGTGTCACGCCCGGTGTATCCTTGACGATAGAAATATTTTCTCCGGCAAGAATATTAAAGAGTGTGGATTTTCCTACGTTTGGCCGCCCCACAATAGCTACGATTGGTTTACTCATATTTATTCACCTCATCTGTATAGGAATGTTCGATTGTCTCTGTTTCCAATAAAAGGGCCTCGATCAGTGCCCGACCGCTTGATTTTACAATATTAATGTTCACTTGTAAAGATTTTTCCAGTTCCCCCACCGTCACATCATCCAGAAAAACATCGTATCCGGTACGGAGAATATTGCACGGAAGCAGCAGCTGCTTTCCAAGTTCTTTGCCGGTAAGCTGTTTTTTCAGATCCTGTCCGGTCAGAAGTCCGGAGACCGTGATCTTTTCACCGAAAAATTCGTTGACGATCGGATAGATGTGGATGGTCACGTTCGGATATTTTTCGCAGAGCTGGTCTGCGATCTGCTGTATGACAGGTGCCGCCAGCAGTCCGGTTGCAAGGGAAACGGTATGTTTCCGGTCATCGCCTGTCCGGTTTTCTATCTCTTCTTTTACTTCATCAAGGAGCAGTCGCATCATGCCGACACCATTCTCCAGCTGAAGATAGCCATCATACTGTTCGGCCGGTGGAAACGGCTGTTCGGCCAAAATATACCATTCATCCGATGCATGGATAAAATGGATGCCGTATTCCTGATAAGCCTTCTTCTGCCATCCATGGATTAGATCCAGTACTTTCTTTGCATCTTCTTTATCAAAAGGTTCCAGCGGAAAAAGCCCGTCCCGATACTTTGACAGCCCAACCGGAACAACAGAAACACTTTGCAGGTACGGAAGGTATTTTGTCAGCTCACGTATGCTGAAATCCAGCTCTGCTCCATCATTAACGCCTTTGCACAGAACGATCTGGCCGTTCATATGAATCCCCGCCTCATAGAAACGGTCCACTTTTTTCAGAGCCTCCCCGGCAAATCGATTGTGCAGCATTTTGCATCGAAGATCCGGGTTCATCGTCTGAAACGAAATATTCATTGGTTCCATATGATAATATACAATGCGATCAATGTCATGATCCGACATGTTTGTCAGTGTGACATAATTTCCCTGCAAAAAAGAAAGCCTGGAATCATCATCTTTAAAATAAAGTGTATCACGCATACCTTTTGGCATCTGATCAATAAAGCAGAAAATACATTTGTTATGGCAGGAACGATAGTTATCCATCAGACCATTTTCAAACTCAATCCCGATATCATCTTCATATTCTTTTTCTATCTCAAGCTCCCATTCTTCCCCGTTCGGTTTACGTATCAGAAGTTCCACATATTCATCATTCATCAGATAATGATAGTCCAGAATATCTTCGATCTCTTTCCCGCTTACAGAAACCAGTTCGTCTCCCGGTTCAATTTCCAGTTCTTCCGCAATGCTTCCCGGCAGTACTTTTGATACGATATGTTTGCCTGTTTTTCTCATACTTTTTTCCTTTTCTCTCTCTGTCAGAAATATCTTTTCTGCACTTTCTAAATACAAACCACTTTTATGGCCTGAGCTTTGGATGATGCCTGTAAACACCATCCGCATATTATCAAGTATACAAGAGTCATTAAATACAAGCAAGCGAAATTTTTCTTTACATAGTTTTTACAAAATCCTACAATTTTCTTGACGCACCAATTCCGAAATGTTATAACTAACATGATAAGGATGCACAAAATACGAAGCATCCATGGGTTAAATTTTAAGATATGCGGCAATTGCGGCATTAGGAGGTAAATATGGCAAACTTAGAACCGCTCATTCAGTCGATTCCTGTTGCTCCTTTGAAACTGGCTTCACTGGAAGGATGCAGAACTCTTGCAGATCAGGTCAACAACTATCTGGTATCCTTCCGTCACGAATCTCCGACCAATGTAGGACAGGCTGACAGTCTGCAGGGTTACTGTGCAGATTCTTATCTGCTGGAGTGTGAATGCCCACGTTTCGGAAGCGGCGAAGGAAAAGGCGTTCTGAAAGAATCTGTACGTGGCTGCGACCTTTTTATTATGGTAGATGTTACAAACTACAGCCTGACTTATCGTGTAAATGGCTATGAAAATCATATGTCTCCGGACAATCACTATCAGGATCTGAAACGTATCATTTCCGCTGCTGACGGAAAGGCAAGACGTATCAATGTCATCATGCCATTTTTATACGAAGGAAGACAACATAAACGTTCCAAAAGAGAGTCTCTTGACTGTGCTCTGATGCTCCAGGAACTGGTTGACATGGGTGTCAGCAATATTCTGACGTTTGATGCACACGATCCTCGTGTATCCAACAGCATTCCTCTGCATGGTTTTGATTCTTTCATGCCTACCTATCAGTTCTTAAAAGCACTGGTAAATTCCGTACCGGACTTTGTGATCGATAACGATCACCTGATGATCATCAGCCCGGATGAGGGAGCTATGGGACGTGCTGTTTATTTTTCCAATATTCTCGGCGTTGACATGGGTATGTTCTACAAGAGACGTGATTACTCTACCGTTGTCAACGGAAAGAACCCGATCGTTGCCCATGAATTTCTCGGCGATGATGTAAAAGGAAAAGATGTGATCATTATTGATGACATGATCTCTTCCGGTGAAAGTATGCTGGATGTTGCCAAGCAGTTAAAAGAGCGTGGGGCAGGCCGTGTTTTTGTCTGCACAACGTTTGGTCTTTTCACCGACGGACTGGCGAAATTCGATGAATATTACGAAAAAGGCTACATCAGCAAAGTCGTAACTACAAATCTGAATTATCGTCCGCAGGAACTGCTGACCCGCCCTTATTATCAGGAAGCAGATATGAGCAAATTCCTGGCATCCATCATCGATGCCCTGAACCACAATGTATCCATTTCCAGTGTACAGTCTCCAACGGATAAGATTCACAAGCTTCTGGAAAAATATAAAAATGAGCGGTAAATTTGCCTGATTTTTAAGATTCCGTAAAACAGAAACTTTTTCTGTTCTGCGGAATTTTTTTATTATAAGAGTAAAGAAAAGACAAAAGAGATGCAGCTGAAGCTGCATCTCTTTTACACATTATAGTTTTTAGTATTTATTTCTTTTTATAAACCGTTTTTTTGCTGATACCTGCTTTTTTCAGATTTCTCTTCAGAGTATTCAGGGTCTTTTTAGACATTTTCTTCGGTATAACAACTTTCATCTTCGCAGATGTTCCTTTAAATGCCTTGCTTCCGACTTTCACTGCTTTTGTTCCTTTGAAAGTCACATTTGCCAGTTTTTTGCTGTTTGCAAAGCTGTTTGCTCCGATGGAAGTTACATTCTTACCGATCACAACGCTTGTCATATTCTTATTTTTCTTAGCTGCATTCTTTTTGATGGAAGTTACCTTAAAGGTCACACCGTCAATCTTCACAGTTGCTGCGATCGTGATCTTCTTGCCTTTTCCGATCACTTTGACTGCCTCTGCAGTTCCGCCCTTTGCTGCGGACTTGGTTACTGCATATTTTACACCTTTTACAGTAGTTGTAGCTCCAACAGCCGGTACTTTTGTTTCCGGTGTCGGTGTCGGTTTTTCCGTATCCGGTGTAGTATCTTTTTTCAGAGCTTTCTTTGCCGCATCCAGTTTTGCCAGGGCATTTTCAATCTGCTCTTTTGTTGCATTTTCATCTTTCAGAATGTTCTGTGCTTCTTCCAGTGCTTTCTTAAATGCATCGACTGTTTCTTTGCTGTAACCATTCAGATCTGTTTTGGCTGCCTCATCCACTGCCGTTGTCAGATTACCTTTATCCGGTTTGTCTGCCGGTTTTGCCTCCAGCTTGTTCTCTGCATCTTTCAGATCAGCAAGTGCTTTGTTTACATCCTTCTGGGCTGCATCATCTTCCAGGGCAAGTTTTGCCTTTGCTGCTGTGATTGCTGCCTGGTAAGCCTGTACACTGGCATCGGTATATACACTTAAGTCTTTTTTCTGTGCAGCCAGAACTGCATCCCAGAGTGCATCCGTATCCGTCATGACCGGTGTATTTGCAACGTATTTGTATGCATTAAATTCTGCTGCTGTCACGTGCTGATTCTTGGTTGCGGTATCATCCAGTGTTGCCAGTGCACGGATCTGGATTCTTCGCATTTCGGTCGGTGTAAACGTTGCCGTCTTAACCGTCTTGTCTGCGTCCCACTCACCGCTTGTCAGTTCTTTGAAATCATTTCCGGATTCTGTAGTACTGTATAACAGTTTGTATTTTGTAATAATACCATTTACAGAAGTTCCGGATGAACGAGGTACATACTCAAATTTGTTGATCGTTACATTCTGACCAAAGTCAATCGTAAATTCATTATTCTGATCATTTGCGATATCCGGATGTGTTCCGCCACTGGACCATCTTGAGTGCCAGATTGTACCGGTATTTCCGTCAATCGCCCAGGAAGCAGGGCCATCATTTCCGGATCCTTCTTCACTTCCTGCGGTTGCCTTCCAGCCATCATGTGCCAGTTTTTCACTTGACTGTGTCAGGTCTTTGACTGTTGCCACTTTGGAGTCGCCACTTTCTTTGTCTTCGTAACAAGCTGTCACTTTGTAGCTGACTGCTGAAACATCTGTAAATGCTTTTTTATCTACAAAAGAAGTTCTTTCTGTCTTTTCAGCAACCTTTTCAAACGTTGTTCCGTCTTCGCTGCGATATACATTGTAAGAAGTTGCACCTTCTGCTGCAGCCCAGCTTACTTTTGTGCCGCTCTCTCCGTAGTAGTTTGCTTTTACATTCTTCGGAGATTCCGGAACTTTGATCGTATAAGTTTTTCCTTCTTCTGTATTAAAGGAAACACGGTTTGTTTTTCCGCTTACTTTTGTTGTCTCTACAACGTTACCGTCAGAATCGGTAACGGTTGCGTTTGCGATACCGGAGTACTGTACCTGACATTCTCCGCCCTTGTTGGAAACGATCTGTGCCTGGTTCAGTTTTCCGTCTGCCCAGTCATAGGAAAGTTCGAAGTTTCCTCTTGCTACCAGACCTTCTACGGAACCATCGCTCCATGCATCCGGAAGTGCCGGAAGCAGATTGATGTAACCCATATTACTCTGAAGCAGCATCTCAGCCACACCGGAAGTCATTCCGAAGTTACCGTCGATCTGGTATGGTGAATGCGTATCCCACAGGTTGGTAAGAATACCGCCGTCAAACAGGTCTGTAATCAGTTTGTACGCATGGTTTCCATCGCCAAGTCTTGCCCAGGTATTGATTCGCTGTCCCATGCCCCAGCCGGTTGATTTATCTACACGGTTTTCCATGGAAACTCTTGCTGCTGCCAGCCATTCCGGTGTATCTACAGAAATCAGGTCGCCCGGGAACAGTCCCAGCATATGAGAAAGATGTCTGTGGTTGTAGCCCTGTCCGAGGCTGTTTACGGTTGTCTCGGTATACCATTCTTTGATCTGACCGCTGTCACCTACTTCAATAGGTCCTTTCAGATCGCTCTGATTTTTCTTCCACTGTGTTACTTTTGCTGTATCTGTCTCACCAACGATACCTGCTGCTTCGATGGTGTCCTGATAAAGCTGCCATACCAGTGTCTGCTCGTATGTATTACCGCTTGTCTTTGGTCCATGCTCCGGTGAATAGCTCGGGGAAGATACCAGTTTGCCGTCTGCATCCTTGATCAGGATCTGATCATACAGAGTAGCTTCCTCTTTCATCATCGGATAGATTTTCTCTTTCAGATAATCGGCATCTCTGGTAAAGTCATAGTATTCCCAGCAGTTCTGCAGGATCCACGGAACCGCTGCCGGTGACCATCCCCAGTCAAAATTCCATCCCGGACAGGTCCATCCAAACGGGTTGTTCTGTGTATGTGCCATGAAACCGTTCTCTTCGCCGTCTTTGCTCTCAACACCTGCATAGATCTTCGCTGTCACACGGCCAGGTGTACGCAGTGCATCAATGTAGTTGATCAGTGGCTCTGCACATTCTGCCATATTGGTGACATAGGTCGGCCAGTAGTTCATCTGAAGGTTTACGTTCATGTGGTAGTCAGCATGCCATGCGGAGTTGTTCGCACCAACCCAGATACCCTGAAGGTTGGACGGAAGTGTCTCACGGTATGGATCATCTTCCGGTGTCTCACGGGAAGATTCGATCGTCAGATAACGGCCATACTGGAACAGCATGACTTCCAGATAGCGGCGTTCTGCTTCCGTTGCAGTACCTGCCTTGTATGCTGAAAGCAGTGCATCCGTTGTCTTGTCAGAAGGAATCTGACCAAGATCCAGATCTACACGTTCGAAGATGTTCTGATAATCTTTAACATGATCCGCTTTCAGTGTATCGTAATCTTTCGCTGCTGCCTTGTCTACATACCCGCCGACTCTGGTATCCAGTGCTTCTGCACTTTCACCGGTACGGTATTTTGGATATTCATCTTTATAATCGGTTGCAATGGAAGTGATGATCGTAACGCTTGTTGCATCTGCAACCGTTACTTTATCGGTTCCGTCTGTGGTGGTTCCGTCTGCGATCACTTTTGTCTGGGAATTGAATTTCATCTGGTTATCTTTCAGAGTTCCGGCAACCGTGATCTCACCGCCGTTTACTTTTGTATTCCAGTCTCTCTGATAAGAATTTGCTCCAGGATTGTTGCTTCCGCCGCCCTTTTCGTTGTCCGGATTGACCTTGACATCGAAGTTCAGTTTGCCGCTTCCGCCGGTTGCTGTCAGTTTTGTCACCAGCACATTGTCCGGATAGCTGACGAAGTTTTCTCTTACATAGTGTGTGCCATTGTAATCATACTCTACGCTTGCAACAGCTGTGTGAAGATCCAATGCTCTTTTGTAGTTGCTGACAGAACTTTCTGTGATACCTTTGAAATCCAGGTACATATTTCCATAGCTCAGGTAATAACCATAACCATTCGTACCTGCATCATCACTGACACCGACCAGCTTTGCACAGAGAGATTCTGCCGTGCTGGTGTTGCCGGATGCAAATGCCTGCTGGATCTGCTTTACTACCTCACTCATTTTGGTCTGTACACCGTTTACATTTGTTGTCTCGATATTTCCGCCATTGTAGTTCGTTCTGGAAACGGACGGACCGCCGGACCAGAGTGATTTTTCATTTAACTGGATACGCTCCTGGGTAATGCCACCGAACACGCTGGCACCGATGCCGCTGTTTCCAAGCGGAAGGGACCATTTTTCCCATCCATCATAGCTGTCCGGAGCTTTTTCGTCATACCACAGCTTCAGCTCATTTTCATCAGCTGCTTTTGTCTGCACATCTGCTGCTTTTGCCGGTACTGCCGCAAATGCTGCAGAAGGCACGGAAGTTGCCAACAGAACAGCTGACAAAGCCGCAGATATTGCTTTCCAAAGTTTTCTCTTTTTCATACTTTTTGCTTTTCTCCTCTCTTATTGTTACTCTCTTTTTTAACATTTGCTGAATCAGAAGAAGTTTCATCAAAAAATGCACGCCATGTCTGCATGACGTGCAATCTTTTCCCATCTGCTGAAACATTACTTAGATTTTACCATTATTTTTACTATATAGCAATGTATTTTTTAGCAGATTTTATTTACTTTTCTCTATTCGATATTTTTCAGTGCCGTTTCCATCGGTATTTTGCTGATTCTAAAGAACTGTAGCAAAGCAACCAATGCATAAACTGCCATGCCCATCAGAAACATCTTCCAGTATATTGCAGGCTCAATGTACAGAGAAAGCCAGCCTGAAAACTCTGCCATCATATAGACATAGATCACCTTAATCATCCAGGTGGCGATCCACAGACTCAGCAATACGGAAACGGCAACCACCCAGCTTGTGGAAACCAGATACAGGCGGACGATCTCATCATTTTCATAGCCAAGAATCTTAACCATGGAAATAGAATGTTCATTCTTTTCAATGATCAGTTTTGTCAGAAGATAGATCAGAAGGGCAAACAGAACAACCGCAAATACATTGATCAGCTGAAACATATTTCCCATAGAGACATCCAGCTGTCTGGAAATCTTGGTCAGGTCGTCCTGTGTGATCGTGGAAGCAATGTACGCTTCTTCGATATCGGTGATCTTTTCGTTTGAGAAATAGCCATTAAAATACGTGTCGGATTTCTCAAACACACGGCAGAACTGCGGCATTGACATAAACACGGAAAGTCCGGACGGATAGACATAGATTCCTTTTACCGCAAAAGAGTATGTTTTATCCCCGTAAGTCTCCTTCAGCCAAATGGTATCTCCTGTTTTTATATTGTATTTTTCCGCATATCCATCTGAAATATACACACCCTCATCCGGAAAATCCGCCTTCATGTAATGACTTCCCTGCTGTGTTCCGTAGACAGTGACGCTCTCACTGTCCCGTTTGCCCGGAACGGTTTCCAGTGATTCCATGCAAAATTTTTCTGCCTTTTTGTTTTCTGTTTCCAGTGACGGAGTCAGGAAGCGGCTCAGTGCCCCATACAGGGTGTAAGTGTCATCCTCATCAATCTCATCCGGTACGTTCAGAATGTACTGATAATCTGCGATCATATTGTCAACGGTCTGTTCCTGGTAATGATCCAGAAGCGGTGCCATCATCATGCCGAACAGCAGCAGAATATTGGCAAATACGATTCCCACAAACAACGTGATGTAACTGGATTTGTTCTGCAGGATGATACGCAGACGGAACCGGTCAAAAAAGCGAATATCCGGCAGTTTCACTGCTTTTTGTTTTTTTGATGTGCTTAAGTCTCTTCTTAGAAACTTCAGCGGAGTGAGTTTTAATCTTTTCGAGATCAGGACCAGATTGACCAGCAGCATGATCACAAACGGCACAATGGTCGTCAGGACGAATGCATCCATATTCCATCTCGTTTCGTAGGTCGGAAGACTGTAACTTCCATAATACATACCGGCACAGATATTTTTAAAGACGGTATAACCCAGAACATTTCCGATCACCGCTGCTATAACCGTGACCAGAAGCGGCAGTGTCATGTAATGTACCAGAAGTTCTTTTCTTGTATAACCGGAAGCCCGCAGGGTTCCGATCACCGCAGCCTCTTTGACAATCGTATTGTTTGTTGTCACCGCAAAAACAAAGGCCATGATTGCAATCAGGATATACAAAAGCACGATCATCATCGAACGGTCACTGCCCATATCGTCTCCGGTGAAATGGATCGCCTGATTTGCATAGCGTGGGATATAGCCTGTCACCGATGTGTAATCTGCCAGTATCTCAAGAAAGTCATCGGAACCTTCTTTCTCTGCTTTTTCTCCCTGTGGCGGATCATCATATATCCAGGAATAACGATATTTAAGGTGCGTTTCTTCCAGATTGTCAAAGGCTTCATCTGTAACAATGGCAACACCGAACTTAACTGCATCAAACATCATATCCGAATTATTGGAAAACAGTGCACTGTAATCAGACAGTGCCACATAGCCTGTCACCGTTTTTTCTTCTTTTCCGACTTTTATGATGTCACTGATCTGTATCTTGTTATTTTCTGCATACATACGGTCGATGGCAATCTCATCTTCCTTCTTGGGAAGCTCTCCTTTCATCAGGCATACGAGATCGATCTGGCTGCGGTTTTTGTAAACGCGGACTGTACTGTCCTTTTCCCCGTCGAGATCAGTATCCGCATCTTCTTCGACATAGTAATTTTCATAAATCTGAACGCCTTCTTTTTCCAGTCTTTTGATCTGACTGTCCGTTGCCTTTTTCTCCAATGTAAAGTTTCCATCTTCGATGTGATATTTTTCAAAGCTTTCCTGATAAGCTGCCAGCATACTGTCATCTGCCACCAGGAAACCGGAGACAAATCCGATCGTCGCTGTCATAAAAAGAAAAACTGCAAGGTATTTTCCAATGTCACCGATCAGTTCTCTTGGAAGACGTTTGAGCAATGGATTTTTCATATTCTCACCGCCTTACCATTCCAGATCAGCTGCTGCGATCTTGGTTTCATTGACATAATTTTTCCGGATCTGTCCGTCCCTGAGCTTTACGACACGGTCTGCCATATTTTTGATGGCATCATTGTGCGTTACCATGATCACCGTGTTGCCATATTTCTGGTTGATCTGCTCGATCAGGCAGAGGATTTCTTTGGAAGTCTTGTAATCCAGTGCACCCGTCGGCTCATCACACAGAAGAATGTCCGGATTTTTGATGATTGCACGCCCGATTGCCGTCCTCTGCTGCTGTCCGCCGGAAAGCTGGTTCGGCAGCTTGTTGCGATGTTCATACAGCCCAAGTGTTTTCAGAAGCTCATCCAGTTCCAGCGGTCTGTCGCTTAAATAAGCCCCCACTTCAATATTTTCTCTGACACTGAGATTTGGTATCAGATTGTACATCTGAAATACATATCCCAGATGTCGGCGGCGGTATTGCGTCAGTCTTTTTTCTTTCATATCCGCCGTTTTCTCACCATTGATGGAGACATACCCTTCGTCCGCCTGGTCAATCCCGCCGATAATATTCAGAAGCGTAGATTTTCCGGAACCGGATGGTCCAAGCAGCACACAGATCTGTCCTTTTTCAACAGAAAAGTCAATTCCTTTCAGCACTTCCGTCCTGTTTTCTTCTGTGCCAAATGATTTTTTCAAGTCTTTGATCTCTAAAAACATATTTTTCCTCTCCCAAAAAATAGTCTGTAACTTGTCGCTCACTGTCTGCAAAGGCGGTAGTCACTTTATATTTGATGTTAGAATCAACTAACTTATGGTCATTATAGCACAGTTGTCTCGCTTTTTTCTGATTTGTATTTGATAATTTTTCTCGTTTTAAAAAGCTGTCACGGGCAAAGCCTGAATGGTTATTATAGATTTTTCCCCTTCAAAGCTGCACGCTGCATCACCAGCTTGATCTCATGCTCGCTTCTTCCGTAGGACATCAGCTCATGTGTCAGATATTCCGGTTTTATGGTTTCTACCAGTTTCTGAACTTTCGGTGTGGTAAAAGGCAGATGCTGGTCGATCTGGAAGACGTGTTCATAGCAGGCTTTGGAACATGCTTCGTAATCCGATGGCATGGCATCCTTTTTGGTGATCAGCGTTTTCACATACGCACCCGTGATGCTCTGATTTAAATGCATGCCTTTGATATAAGAAGCCAGATTTCCATGCTCTGCAACTTTTTCCAGGATGTAATCGACCGCCTCATCCTGCGTTTTCAGTTCCAGATTCATGTGCATCAGATGCCCGGTATCCAGCATAATGCCTTTCTTTTGATAATGGACCTGCGAGAGCAGACGCTTCGTCATCTCCGGCCTTGTCATGGTAAGACCCGGCCACCAGAGATTTTCCATGAGGAAATCAAACGTGTAATCTTCTCCATCCAGCAAAAGATTGATCAGTTCTGCCGCCGCATCGATCACTTCTTCGTCTGTGTGCCGGCACTGATAGGTAAACAGCTCCCTGGCACTGACATCGCTTACATGAAAGACCACATAGCGGGCTTTCAGCTTTCTGGCACGCTCCAGGTCTTCCCGAAAACGTTTCAGGATACAGCTGCGATCGAGCCCTCCGAAAATCTCTTTCACTTTTTCAAAGGATCCGTATTCTTTGCTCAACATCTCCAGTTTTCCATTCCAGAAATCCAGCCAGGAATCAAAATATCGCAGATGTACGCCAACCACGGATCGTTCTGTAAAGAAATCATCTCTTCCTCCCTCACACGGCAACAGTTCAAATCCATCCATACCAAGATTTCCTGCAAACGAAATGGCATCTGCCTCATCCCGATAGCGTTCCACATCAAACGCATAATCCGTTGTGTTGATCATCTGTTTCATAAAATCATTCTCTCCTCTTCAGTCCAAGAAATGCTGCCAGATTGCCACGTTTGCCTTTTGAGGCACGGTGTGAATACAAAAGTTCCGGATTGCAGCAGGTACACAACTGGGTCGTATGAATGTTTTCCGGCAAGATTCCGGCCTCCTCCATCACAATCTCATTTGCCCTCCATAAATTCAGCTGATACTTTCCGTTTTCTTTCCGGTAATACAATTCGCTCTGACAGTCTTCACGATAATATTTCTGAAATTCCAGAATGACATCCTCGCTGACTTCATAACAGTCCTGACAGATCGATGGCCCGATTATTGCTACGATATCTTCCGGTCTGCTTCCATATTGATCCGCCATCGCCTGAACCGTTATCTTGCCGATCTTATGAACCGTTCCACGCCAGCCGGAATGTGAAAGCCCGACTGCTTTTCTGATGGGATCTGCAAAATACAGCGGCACACAGTCTGCATAAAACGTTGCCAGCACCAGTCCCGGAACGTCTGTGATCAGTCCGTCCACATCCGTATAATCCAGCGGTTTTGTAAATCCTTTGCCGCGGTCTGCTTCTGTCACCACACGGATGTTGGTCGTATGCGTCTGATCCGAAAAGACCAGATCTTCCGGTGTGAAACCGATCGCATCTGCAATTCTTCTGAAATTTTCACGTACATTTTCTTCCTGATCGCCACGCGAAAAACTCAGGTTCATGCTCGACAGATGCTCTGTGCTCACTCCGCCAAGCCGCGTTGAAAATCCCTGCACGATCCCTTCCATCTTTTCAAACGGCGTAGCGGAAAGCCATGTCACACCGTTTTTTTCTCTTTTTTCAAAAGTACCCATTTATCTTCCTCCTGTAAACTCCTGAAATGCCAGTGTCAAAAGTTCTTTTGCCCCCAATAGATGCCTGCAAATTGCTCTGCTAAATACCGATCAAAACCGGACATTTCCGGCATAGGCAAACGCATCCCGGATCAGTTCCATCTCTTCTCCGTCAAATGCCACGACATCAAACCGGACACTCTGGTCTGCACAGATCCCGTGAACTTTCATATAATAATCTGCCACGCGGCTGATCGTTTTCTGCTTTGCTGTGGATACGGCCGCTGCCGCACCGCCCTTCTTGTTGTTTTTGCGGTATTTGACCTCCACAAATACCAGATACGCCCCGTCGCAGGCGACCAGATCGATCTCCCCGATCCGGCAGCGATAATTTTTCTCTATGATATGATAACCACATTTTTCCAGATGGACGGCTGCCAGTAATTCATATCTTGCCCCAGTTTTGCGTGTGTTTCCCCCTCTTGTCATTGATACCCCCATTTTCTTTTGTATTATAAGTTATATGCGATTTTTCATATTTCACACTTTCAAACAGTTTTGACCTGTTTGTCCCCCCCCGACTCATATGATGTTTTTGATAAAGCTCTGTCGGTGGATCGGGGATGATCCGAATTTGCGTATTGCCTCCATATGTGCGGCACTTCCATAGCCTTTGTGTTTCGCAAATCCATATTCTGGCATCAGTTTGTCATAATCTTTCATCAGGCGGTCCCTGGTCACTTTTGCGATCACACTCGCCGCTGCGATCGACAGGCTTTTTGCATCTCCTTTAATGATCGGTACCTGCGAAATCTCCACCTGTGGGATCTTCACAGCATCATTTAAGAGAACCTGCGGCCGGATCTTCAGTCCGGCGATTGCCTCACGCATCGCTTCATAAGTTGCCTGCAGGATATTGATTTCATCGATCCTTGCCGGTGATGCCATGCCGACGGACACTGCCAGTGCTTTTTCCATGATCTCATCGTACAGAGCTTCCCTCTTCTTTTCTGAAAGCTGTTTGGAATCATTCAACCACAGGATCTCACAGTCTTCTGGCAAGATCACGGCACCGGCGACAACCGGTCCTGCCAGCGGACCGCGTCCTGCCTCATCAATTCCACACACATAGCCATATCTTTCGTACTGATGTTCGTAACTTCTCATTTCTTCCAGGCGAACCCGCTCTTTTGCCAGCTTTTCCTGTTTTTTTCGGTAACTGTTTAAAACTGCCTTCACGCCGCTTCTCTCATCCATAGCATACTGTGCAAACAGTTCTTCTAGGGAACCTTCTTTTGCCTCTGCAAATTCTTTTTTGATCTGTGCGATGCTTTTTCTGTCTGTGCTCATATATTTTCTCCTTTATTCCAACCCACAGTCGGTAATCATATTTTAGCGGGGGAATGCTTCTCTGCGGTAAAGCGGACATTCACAATCCGCTTCGCTACTTGCTCATGAACGCATATCCTGTCTAAAAAGTCCGACTGATCATTTCGTTCGTATTTAAAAAAGTGCCACACAAAGTGGCACTTCTTATTCTAACGCATTTCTCTTTTTTCGTCTACTGGTGTCTGACTACGCAGATACGATCAAGCGGCCAGATACGCACCCAGGCACGACCGACAATCTTTTCTCTTTTGAGATTTTCGACATTCTCATAGCGGCTGTCATCGCTTCGGTTGCGGTTATCTCCCAGCACGAAGTACTCATCATCGCCAAGCGTGATCGGCTCTGCCGCACGTCCGGCATCATTCATCACTTCTGCACCGTAATTTTCATTCAGCTTTTCACCGTTAATGTAAACATAGCCATCTATGATCTGTACGGTTTCTCCCGGCAGACCGATCACACGTTTGATATAGTACTCTTCTTTTCCGTCACGCACAACCGGAAAGACTACAATATCAAACCTCTCCGGATCATGGAAACGATAAGATAATTTATCCATCATCAGCTGATCCTTGTTGTGCAGATACGGATACATAGAATCTCCGCTGACCATGGTCCTCTGTACAACAAATGTATTGATCACGAATACAACTGCTAACAGGCATACAAAATATACAACCCAGTTAATAATCTCTTTTGCTTTCATCAAAAACTCCTTTTCTACAAAGATCCCGCCCGTTCAAATGGCCAGATGCGTACCCAGGCACGCCCGATGATCTCTTTGCGTCTGACATTCCCGACATCCGGAAAACGACTGTCTTCACTGGCATTGCGATTGTCTCCGAGCACAAAATATTCATCGTCTCCAAGTGTGATCGGGTCGGATGCAAGTGCTGCGTTCTGGATTTTTTCATCACAGAAATGTTCGTCCAGTTTTTTACCGTCTATGTACACATACCCGTCCAAGATCTGCACCGTCTCACCCGGCAGACCAATGATCCGTTTAATAAAATACATATCCTTATAGCGATACGGAAAAACAATGATATCATAACGTCTGGGATCAGAGAAACGATAACTGACCTTATCAACGATCAGATTGTCATCGTCATGCAGCGTCGGATACATCGACTCTCCATTTACCCGCGTACGCTGACCGACATAAGTTGTCAGCAAAAAGCTGACACCAAACACCAGTACGATATAAAACAGCACCTCGATAAGTCCCTTTTTCATACTCTCCTCCCACAAAATACTGTCTACTGCTCTTCCGTCTCTCCCTTCGGAAGTTCCAGCGTGATCCTGCCAAGTTTTCCGCTTCGGAAATCATCCAGCAGAAGCATACCTGTCTTGGTATAATCCAGTTCCTGACCTTTTTTGATGCAGCCACGCCGTCTTGCGATCTCCTCGTAAACTGTGAGTGCTTCCTGAGCGGTTTCTTCGCAGCCATAACGTTCCGTTAATCTCCCCGGATAATGTTCCATCAGGAAACGGATCAGATTGAGTGCAAGCTCATCCGTATTGAGGATCTCGTCTTTGATGGAACCGATCATTGCCAGTCGCATACCGACACTCTGGTCTTCAAATTTCGGCCAGAGAATACCCGGTGTATCCAGCAGTTCCAGACCCTTATTTAAGCGGATCCACTGTTTTCCCTTCGTAACACCCGGCTTATTTCCGGTCTTTGCACATGCTTTTCCGGCATAGGCATTGATAAACGTAGATTTTCCGACATTCGGAATCCCGACAACCATTGCCCGCACCGGACGGTTCTTGATTCCTTTGCGTTTGTCTCGCTCGATCTTTTCATGGCATGCTTCCAGAACGGCTGCATTGATGGATTTAAGTCCTGCTCCACTTCTGGAATTGATCTTTCTGACGCAATACCCTTTCGCTTCGAAAAAAGCAACCCACGCTTCATTGCTCTTTTCATCCGCAAGATCCGATTTGTTCAGAAGAATCAGGCGGGCTTTGTCCCTGCCCATCTTATCGATATCCGGATTGCGGCTGGAAAACGGTACACGTGCATCCAGCAGTTCGATGACAAGATCGATCAGTTTGATGTCTTCCTGCATCATACGCCTTGCCTTGGTCATATGACCAGGATACCACTGATAATTCATATTTTTTACCTTTCTACTTAACAAGTCCCCGGTGATCCGAAGGAGATAAAACAGCCCAGACTTTCCCTTCAATATCTTCCAGCTTTACATTTCCCATATCTGCAAAACGGCTGTCTTCACTCTGATTGCGGTTATCACCAAGCACAAAATATTCATCTTCAGCAAGTGTGATCTCCTGTGCTGCCATTCCGGCATTTTCCATCTGTGGAAATCCCTGCGTCTCCAGGTAGACACTTCCATTAATATAGATCATACCATCGATGATCTGGATCGTCTCACCCGGCAGTCCGATCACACGTCTTATATAAGAATGTGTGTCCTCGCTTCCATTCAGTTTAAACGAGATTACATCCTCCCTGGATGGTCCTGAAAAGCGATAGGACAGCTCATTTAACAGAACAACATCTCCGCCGGACAAGGTACTGTTCATCGCCTGTCCGATGTTCGTTCTGGACTGACCGAAAAAGAAAACAGCAATATATGCAAACAGGATCACCACAATGATCTGAAACAGCCATCCAAGACCGGCTTTGATCGGATTCTTTCTGACCTTTTCCCGTTCCTTTTTCTGTTTCCTCATTTCCCTTCTGCTGTGTTTTTCCTGTATTGCCTGTTCCTGTGAAATCCGATCTTTGTTTCTTCGATCCCTTTCTCTGCGATTTCTTCCTGTGCGGCTCATGTATCCTCCCCTTTTGCCTTTTGAAATTCACAGTCGGTTATACAGAAACAGGGACAATTACCTAAGTACTTGTCCCTGGTCTGTCTGGCTGACCCGAACAAGCAGTGCTTGTTGCGGAATCATTCGGTACGCTGCTGCGTCCTATTATTTAACCAACTCTTTTACTTTTGCTTTTTTACCAACACGGTCTCTCAGGTAATTCAGTTTCGCTCTTCTTACTTTACCTCTTCTGATAACCTCGATCTTTTCTACGTTCGGGGAGTGCAGCGGCCATGTCTTTTCAACGCCGATTCCGTTGGAGTTCTTTCTTACTGTGAAAGTTGCTCTGTTGCTTCCACCCTGTTTCTTCAGAACAGTTCCTTCGAAGATCTGGATACGTTCGCGGTTACCCTCTTTGATCTTTGCGTAAACTTTTACAGTATCACCTACGTTAAATACAGGTACTTCCGCTTTCAGTTCAGCTGCTTCAATGTTCTTAATGATTTCGTTCATCTTGTTGTTCCTCCTTATATTTTCAGATGTTCTTAATACCGCCCAGGTAGCAGAGGACCATCTCTTCTCACAACGTGAATAATTTTATCATACCTCTTGCGTAAAAGCAAGCTTTTTTTCAGCCAGACAGCGATCTGCCAGAGCTTTTTCTTTTGCTGACAGATCCGCTTTTTCCAGCAGATCTGGTCTTCTTTCTGCCGTCCGGATGACGGACTGTTCTCTTCTCCATTTTTCAATGTTGGCATGATGTCCGGATAACAGCACTTCCGGAACCCGCTTTTCATGCCAGACTTCCGGTCTGCTGTAATGCGGATGCTCCAGAAGATTTCCCTGGAAAGATTCAAATTCGGCAGATGCCTCATTGTGAAGCACACCCGGAACCAGTCTGGAGATCGCATCCATCATCACCATTGCCGGAAGTTCCCCTCCGGTCAGGACATAGTCCCCGATGGAGACGTAGTCTGTCACGATCTCTTCCAGGACACGCTCATCGATCCCTTCATAATGTCCGCACAGAAAGACCAGATCCTGCTCTTTTGCAAATTCTTCCGCCATAGGCTGTGAAAAAGTACTTCCCTGCGGTGTCAGATAGATCACTCTCGGCCGGTAACCGATCTGTTCTTTTACTGCCTCATAGGCTCCATAGACCGGTGCTGCCTGCATGACCATGCCGGCTCCGCCTCCGTACGGTGTATCATCCACCTTATTATGCTTATTCGCAGCATAGTCGCGGATGTCCGTTGCTTTCAGAGAAATATATCCCCGTTCGATCGCCCTGCCCATGATACTGGTATTCATTCCCTGCTCGATCATTTCCGGAAACAGTGTCAGTACGTGAAAATGCATGCTACACCAGCCCTTCCAGAAGATGCACTTTCATGCGGCCTTCTTCCACATCTACTTCCAGAATACACTGACGGATCGCCGGGATCAGGATCTCTTTTCCTTCTTCCGTCACTACCTGATAGACATCGTTTGCTCCGGTTTGGATCACATCATCCAGTGTGCCAAGAAATGCATCATCCTCGGTATAGACCTTAAGTCCGATCAGATCTGCGATAAAATACTCATTTTTCTTAAGTTTTACTGCATGCTCGCGTGTCACAAGCAGCGGACATTTTCTGTATTTTTCAATCTGATTGATATCATTATATTCTTTAAACTTCAGGATAACCATATTTTTGAAAAACTTGACACCTTCCACTTCCAGTTCCAGTTTTTCTCTTCCGGTATCCAGAAGCACTTTTTTCAGTTTTTTAAAACGTTTCGGATCGTCGGTTGTCGGAAATACTTTGACTTCCCCGTGAATACCATGTGTTGCCGTAATCACTCCGACCTGTAAAAATTCTTCCATGTTTCTCCTCCGGGTAAAATTGAATAAAACAAAAACCTCGTCTGCACGAGGTTTTCAACGCAGCATCCTGCAGCTTTTCAGCTACAGAATGTCCACTACAACTTTCTTGTCTTCCTTTGAGGCTGCAGCCTTTACGACTGCACGGATCGCTTTCGCGATTCTGCCCTGTTTACCGATTACTTTTCCCATATCGGATGGGGCAACTTTCAGTTCAACAACCGTTGTCTTTCCAGACTGCCTTTCCGTAACGGTAACTTCTTCCGGATTTTCTACAAGTGACTTAGCGATTACTTCTACTAATTCTTTCATCCTGCCACCTCTTATTTTTCAATACCGGCGATTTTGAAGAGCTTTCCTACTACCTCTGTCGGCTGTGCACCATTTGCCAGCCATTTCTTTGCCAGCTCCTCATCTACCTTGAATTCACTCGGTTCGATGTTCGGATTGTAGGTACCGATCTCCTCGATGAATCTTCCATCTCTCGGGGAACGAGAATCAGCTACAACGATTCTATAGAAAGGATTTTTCTTTTCTCCCATTCTTCTTAATCTGATCTTTACTGCCATTACTTTCACCTCCTCAGTATTTTTATATCTTTGATATCTATGAAAACCTGCCTTTGGCAGCTTCTCTGCATTCTTTACGTGCTAAAACGGAAGCTTGAACCTGCCGCGTTTTGCACCCTTGCCTCCCATCATACCAGGGAACTGTTTCATCATCTTGCGTGTCTGTTCGAACTGTTTGACCAATTTGTTGACTTCGCTGATGTCCACACCTGCACCTTTTGCGATACGTTTCTTTCTGGACGGATTTAACAGATCCGGATTGGAACGCTCTTTCGGTGTCATGGAGAGGATGATCGCCTCGATGCGTGCCATCTTGGACTCATCCACCGCAGCCTCGATATCTGCTGCTTTATTGCCAATACCCGGCATCATACTTAAGATACTGGATATGCCTCCCATATTTTTAACCTGAGCCATGCTCTCCAGATAATCATCAAAACCAAACTGTGCTTTTTTCAGTTTCTGTTCCATTTCTCTGGCTTTGTCTTCGTCGATATTGGCCTGTGCTTTCTCGATGAGCGTCATCACATCGCCCATGCCTAAAATCCTGGATGCCATACGCTCCGGATAGAACTGTTCCAGATCGGATAACTTCTCGCCCATACCAACATAGAGGATCGGTTTGCCGCAGGTTGCCTTAATCGAGAGTGCCGCACCGCCTCTGGTGTCTCCATCCAGCTTTGTAAGGATGACACCGTCAAGCTCAAGTTTCTGATTGAAGCTGTCTGCCACATTGACTGCATCCTGTCCGGTCATTGCATCCACCACCAGGATCGTCTGATCAACATGAACGGCTTCTTTGATGTTCTGTAACTCCTCCATCATCGCTTCATCGACATGAAGGCGTCCTGCTGTATCGAGGATCACGACATTAAATCCGTGACTCTTTGCATGTTCTACAGCTGCTTTGGCGATATTGACCGGGTTCTGTTTGTCTCCCATGGAGAAAACTTCCACACCCTGCTTCTCACCATTTATCTGAAGCTGCGTGATAGCTGCCGGACGATACACGTCACACGCTACCAGAAGCGGCTTTCTGCCTTTTGATTTGAATTTGCCTGCAAGTTTCGCAGTTGTTGTTGTCTTTCCGGCTCCCTGAAGACCTGCCATCATGATCACAGTAACTTCACTTGCCGGACGCAGTGCAATCTCCGTCGTCTCAGATCCCATCAGGTTTACCAGCTCGTCATTTACGATCTTGATCACCATCTGTCCCGGATTCAATCCGTTCATCACGTCCTGACCGATTGCACGCTCCTGAACCGCTTTTATAAACTGCTTCACGACTTTAAAGCTGACATCCGCTTCCAGAAGAGCAAGCTTTACTTCTTTCAGTGCTGTCTTGACATCTGCCTCTGTCAGTCTTCCTTTGCCGCGAAGGTTTTTAAATATATTCTGCAGTTTATCCGATAAACTTTCAAATGCCATCGTAACCTCCACCGTCAGTCGGTTTTATAATTCTTTCAGCAGCTCATCCGAAATCTTCCTTACTTCTTCCGGATCATCTGCCGCCATCCTTATGGCTTCCACCTTTTCTTTCAGACTTACAAATCTCTCAACCAGATGCAGTTTTGTCTCGTAATCATCCAGGATATGTTCGCACCGTTTGATCAGATCGTGCACACCCTGTCTGCTGATTCCCTGATTCTCTGCAACTTCGCTGCAGGAAATATCGTTGAATACTACATCCTCGTATATTTTCTGTTGATGCTCTGTAAGCAGTTCACCATAAAAATCATACAATAATGTCTGCTCTAAAATCTTTTCCACTGCAATCACCTTGGTTATCATACACGAAAGAAGCCACCATGTCAAGTATTTTTTCTTGACATGATGGCTTTTTCTTTTTTTATTTCAGATCAAGCTGTTTTCTTCTTTTTTTTCTGAAATTCCATAATCTTATTTACAATAAAAGCAATTGCAATCAAAATGAGTTCCGCAACGGTCTGCCACAGTCTGGATATAATAGAAATAATCACAGCATATTCTTTTGGCATAACAAGACCAAGTCCAAGCAGCATGATACCTTCCCTTACGCCAAGACCGGACGGTGCAAATACAGCAAGAATTCCGATGATACAGGACAGTCCGTAAATTCCGGCCACATAGAGAAACTCTGATGTCGGAACCGGATAGATGGAGCATACCAGCATATAGAATCCGACACCAACGACCAACCAGTTGCAGATAAACAGCAATACAACTTTGATCATCTGCCCATAGGTGATCGGAATCGAAAGATCTTTTTTCTTAATAAACCGTTCCAGAATTTTCAGGAAAAAGTTGATGATCTTCGGATTGATGCAGATGAAAAACAGAACAACCAGTCCTACCGTCATCCATTTATAATCATTGAGCAGATCATTTGGGAAAAAGAACAGCGAAATCAGAAACAAAAACGCTGCCCCAAGCAAAGTACAGATATTTTCAAGAAAAAAGCAGACCGTCACTTTTCGTATCGGTGCTCCTCCTTCTTCATATGCCGGCACACGGGCAAGCAGCATAAAGACTTTTCCCGGAATATATTTTCCCAGAATCGAGTAAAGATATGCTGTAATTGCCCGAAAATAGCCAATGGAACACTGGTTTAACTTTGTCATATAATGCCACAAAGATGCCAGTGTTACTTTATACAGGAAATAGAACAGTATCGCTCCTGTAAAAACCAGCCAGTTGATCTCAACATCCAGATTTTTATAAGAATCATAGTTTCTGTAAAAATAACGAATCAGAAAAACAGCAACCAGCAGCAGAAATCCGATCTTTGCATATTTCATCCACTTCTTTTTTCCGCTTTTTCCTGTATGTTCCAGAATCTCCGATTCTTCTTTTTTGATCTGTGTATTTTCTTCCATGGTGATGACTCTCTTTCTAAAAACTCAGCAGTACACGAATAAAGCACATATAATAGTAAATAAAAATATATGGTATTTTCTGCAGTTTGTCATAATGTTCTTCCGAATAGATCCGGTTTTTTTCTGCCAGATGAAATGCCAGTCTGTGATTCCATCTGCAGGCGTCATCTGCTATAAGTTCTGCCTTTTTTCCTTTTTTCCCAAGATATGCTTTTTTTGCCGGTGCACAGGTAAATTTAAAGACAAGTGCACGTTTCTGACTGCGTATCATATCACGGTCACTGATATGAGAATCACAGATAACGCCTGCTTTCACTGCCTCCTGATAAATGTGATACGTTTTCATATTGCGAATGACACAACTGGTATGTTTGATTGGATTTCCCTTCATCTCTTTCAGCCAGATATCACCAAAGCTGATATCTGCTGCCAGGGCAAAATGATCCTGACAGGTCATACAGCTTCTTTTTTCAAAAAAGTAAGCGTTTTTATAAGCACAGATTGTCTTAGTATAAGAAAACGTTTTCTCCGTCCCATCTTCATATATAACAGAAGACTGTCCTCTCCAGTGCCCTCTTCTATAGAAAAGTCTTACTGCATGATCCAGTGTGACATGAGACTGCTCCAGCGAAAGTAAAGTCGCTTTTTTGGAATGATTCCCGCTGCAGTACAAGCCCAGTTTAAAAGCAATCTTTTCTTCTAATTCCGGCTCCTTTTTCATCGCAGCATCCAGCCCTCTTAACATACATGGTGTCATGACTACTGCAATCTTTCCTTTAAACGTACGTACCATATCCAGATGTTTCAAAAGCGGCATATTCATATAAATGCTTGAAGAAGCACTTCGGATCTCTTTCTCCGTCGTTGCAATAAATGTATCATAAGAAAGCTGTCCATCGCAGATTTTTGTCCTGGTAACCCAGGCTCCGTCAATTCTTCCTGTTTTCAGTAAATAGCATAAAAATGCGGTTACCATACCGCCGGACGCTGCCTGGGCACGGATTGTTTCATCTGCGGCATAACCTTTTCGGCATGCGATATGTTTTCCAAGATATTTATCCGGATTTTTGTAATCCAGTATTTGTTTTCCGTGATATGGCTGTTCCACAATCCGATCAATAATTTCAGACGCATATACCATATTTTTCAGAGAACTCTGAATCACTTCATCATAATGTTTTTCCAGTTTCCTTCGAATGGTGTCTTCATCTGATATAAATTTATCAAACTCTTTCCGCAAAGACTCTGTTGTCAGATTTGAAAAATCAATTGCATACTGACCAAGATCAAAAAAATCCAGAACTTCCTGATATTTATGGCTCCATCCGACCAGAAGCACCGGTACTTTCTGCTGCAGTGCCCCGATCATTGCATGGAATCTGGATGCAACCAGGAACCGGCATGTTCCGATGTAGGCACGGATCTCCTCCGCATCCATTTCCTTATGATACCACCTTACCATTTCTTTGTTTTTCACACCGGCATAAACTGCATCGCAGATGGGAAGGTCATTATTCCTTGGCTTCTGACTGTTGATTCTTGCACCGTTTGCAATAATCAGCACATTCCAGCCGTCCTGATTCAGCTGATCGATAAAATCTGTCATGATCTGCTGATAATCAATGCCCAGTTTGTTACATTTTTTCTGTACAACAGAACTGACAGAAAGACCGATTACCTTTTCATTAAAAAAAGAATCATCCTGAACTTCTTTTTCTATCTTTTCAAGAACCTTTGGATCATCTGCCATTGTAAATGCTCCGTCTGCACAAAGTTTTACATTTTTTTCAACACCGATCTCTTTTAAATTTTCCAGCGTACCTTTTCCTCTTGCACAGATCAGCTGCATCTTCGGCAGAATCCATTTTGCAAGGAAGCGGTTCCAGAAAGAATGAAACGTTCCCATCGCCTGTGAATACTTCATAACAGGAACTCCCATAAGCATCGGAACTGCGGCACATACAAATGCATAAGTGTTCATAATAAAACCTCTGCTGTCAACAAAAGAAATCCCTGCTTCATCTAGAACAACATCTGTATTATAATATGCCTTTAAAATCTTGTTTTTCAGTAAAAGTCTTTTAATCGGCGGACAAAAATGAAAAACCTTATAAAGAACTGCCAGTGGAAATGCAATAAACAGCAGCTGCTCTGGTTTGCACGAAACAATCTTAATACAATCCCATGGTATCTGTTTCTTATCTTCCTGTGGATATACAGACATCAGATTAATATTCAGCCGTTCTCCATATTTTTCATACAGCTGACGAATTGAGCTTTGCAGCATCGCTGCTGCCCCTTTATTTCCGCTGTAACTGGCTGCCGTAATAGCGATCACGACATCTCTCATATCATACTCCTTCCTTTTGTCACTCTGCACATGATTTCAAGGATACTCCCTGTTTTTCCAGTGCCTCTTTTAATTTATTTCCCTTGACATAGACGATGTCACCTTCTCTGCTGTAATCTTCATCTGCAAACAGATAATAAGAGCTTGTCTGAAGTGCTTCTTCTGATGGCAGCTTTTTTGCAATCACAAAAACATTGTCTACACTCTTATAACTCTGATACTTATGATCCATGAGATGATAATTCACCAGACGAACCTGATAAGATTTAAGTGGTGCTGCCGTTTGTTCTACCCAAACATTCGGATATTCTTTATACACATCGCCAAGCAGTTCTATCTTTTCCGCAGCGGCATGAATCCTGTTTTCTCTGGCATTATTTTCAGATATTGTAATATTTTGAATATTATAACCATACAATAACATGGATATCATCAATATCATCACGCATGTCTGATATTCCTTTTTTCTGTAGCATAAAAATAAAAGCAATAAAAAGCCTGCAAACATCAGTCCTGCAAAAAGGATCACCCCATGGGATACCTGACCGCTGAACATCAGCTTTTTCGCATCTGTTTTAACAAAGGTTCCCAGCATTCCCATATATTTTCTTACATAACTCTGATTATTCAGCCGGGGAGCTGTAATTTTGGCGAATGCAGCAAATATGATGCTGTAAAAGAGCACAGAAACGATCTTGGAACGAATTCCAAAAAGATCTTTCCTCCAGATCAGCACATACAGCCCAAGCAAACATAAAATGCCAAACGCACAACATACATAACGGTCATATACAATGCGGTCAATACGGATTCTTGCCGATCCATATAAATTTTTCTTTACATTCTTCAGAAAAAAAACGGTTCCCAGGACAAAGCTTCCCACATAAGATAATCCTCCAAAAACAGCAAGCATACGTTCTGCCGGTGTAATGTTTATCTTTGAGCGGCGAAAAATCCCGCAAAAGACTAACACGCAGGCAATCAATCCCACACACACCAGTCCAAGTGTAGGTGCAAAAGAATTCATCAGCCATCCGGTTGCCATGATAATATAAGATTTGATTCCTTTTATAGTGAACAGTAACCGAATTGACTGGATTGGTATCCCGGTCGCATGTGCTGCCCCGGTTCCCCAGATTGTATACTTGAAAAATCTTGCCAGAATTTTATCCAATATAAGAAACGGTACTATGCTGGCAAAAAATGGAAGCAATGGAATTCGATAATCTTTTTCTTTTTTAAAAAGTAAAAGAAAAACAACCGCTATTGTAACTGCTATCACAGTAACAATCCCTCTGCTGTGGCTGGCATATGCATATACTGCTGCAAAGCTTAACAAGACCGTATACTGGCATTTCCTTTTTTTCGTATCCGCATACATAGTATTTAAAATCAACAATATACATACCCAGTTCATCACGATCAGCATAACATCGCCTCTCAGGTAAATCGCCTGGAACATCACACTGCTGATCATCGTCGAAGCTGCTGCCAGAAGTGCTGCTGATCTTTCTTTTTGAATTTTCAGATATCGTCTGGCAATATAATAGGAAATCACCGGTGTTACCGACATAAGCAGTGCATTGATCAGCGAAACTGCTTTATAAATCTGCACGCCTTTTTTTAACAGAAAAAATGGAATACACCACACAAGTGCCATTCCATATCGATAATAAAATCCACCATTACTGAGAACTCCGGTTCCCCAGTTTCTTCCGGAGAGCAATGCTGCGTTTGCCAGCGTGCCCATTTCATCGACAGCCGTGTTCGTACTCAGACATAATGCCGGCACTCCCATAAGCACCAGCATTACCGCAAACAGTGAGATCATACAAATCTTGTCCTGTTTTGTCATTGTCATTTTATTTTTCCTCTTTCTCTCTGTCATAATCCAGCCTGCGTGCATGATACTGTACATCTTCCAGAATCTTGCGGTTTGCCGCAATGATGTCTGCCAGCAGTCCGATCACACCGGCCTGGAAGCCCATCAACATCAGGATACTTGCAAGGATCAGGGACTGCACATGACCGTTTCCGGATCCTGCCGCATAATAGAACAGAAATCGTACACCAAGCAGTGCTCCGCAAAGAAAGAGCACACTGCCGATCCCGAGAAAGAACCGCAGCGGTTTGTACATCATAAAGGAACGGACGATTGTCACCATGGAACGCTTCACATAACCAAACATACTGGAAAACAGTCTGGATTTACGAAGCTCCGGATTGGTACGGATCGGCACCGACTCCATTGCCATTCTGGTGCGTCCTGCCTGGATGATCGTCTCCAGGGTGTAGGTATATTCATTCGTTACATTCAGACGCATCGCTGCGTCACGGCTATAAGCACGGAAACCGCTCGGTGCGTCAGGAATATCGGATTTGGATGCCACACGCACGGTCCAGCTTCCGAAATGCTGAAGCTTTTTCTTGAGCGGTGAAAAATGCTCAGTATCATCGATCGGGCGTTCACCGATCACAATATCTGCCTTTTCCTCCAGGATCGGACGCACCAGTTTTTCGATGTCATCTCCGCAGTACTGATCATCGGCATCAGTATTGACAATGATATCCGCACCGTTTCGCAGGCAGGCATCCAGCCCTGCCATGAACCCCTTTGCCAGTCCGCGGTTCGTCCGGAAATTGACTACATAGTTCACGCCCCAGTTTTTCGCAACCTTGACGGTATCGTCACGGCTTCCGTCGTTGATGATCAGATACTCGATCTCATCGATCCCGTCGATATGTTTTGGCAGATGATTCAGTGCAATTTCCAGCGTCTGTGCCTCGTTATAACATGGCACCTGTATAATTAATTTCATTATTTATCTCTCCTCATTTTTCCTTAGTCCCTGAAATACAGATCTCTTGTATAGACTTTGTCCATGACATCCGCAATCTCATCACTGCAGCGGTTGGCAAGGATCACATCGCTTACTTCTTTAAACTCCTTAAGATCACGGATCACTCGGGAGTTAAAGAACGTTTCTTCTTTCATTGCCGGCTCATATACAACCACTTCGATCCCCTTCGCCTTGATCCGCTTCATAACCCCCTGGATCGAGCTCTGGCGGAAGTTGTCTGAATTGGTTTTCATCGTCAGGCGGTATACGCCTACAATCTTTGGATTTTTTTCAATAATGCGCTCTGCAATAAAATCTTTTCTGGTACGGTTTGCTTCTACGATCGCTGCCACAATATTGTTTGGGACATCATGATAGTTTGCAAGCAGCTGTTTGGTGTCCTTTGGAAGACAATATCCGCCATATCCAAAAGACGGATTATTATAATGCGTGCCGATACGAGGATCCAGTCCTACTCCTTCAATGATCTGTTTACTGTCAAGCCCTCTTACCTCTGCATAAGTATCCAGTTCATTGAAAAATGCAACACGCATGGCAAGGTAGGTGTTTGCAAACAATTTGACTGCCTCAGCTTCCGTAAGATCGGTAAAGAGTGTCGGGATCTCCTGCTTGATCGCCCCTTCCTGAAGAAGTGCGGCAAATGCATGTGCCTTGTCACGCTGATTCTCCGGCGATCCGACAATAATACGGGAAGGATACAGATTATCATACAGTGCATGTCCTTCTCTCAAAAATTCCGGTGAGAACAGAATATGGTCTGTATGGTATTTTTCACGGATTCCTTTTGTATAGCCGACCGGAACCGTTGATTTAATCACCATCACGGTATCCGGATTCACCTTCTGTATCAGTTCGATCACCGTTTCGATCGAAGATGTGTCGAAATAATTTTTCTTCGGATCGTAGTTCGTCGGGGTTGCAATGATAACAAAATCAGCATCCTTATAAGCTTTTTCTGCATCTGTTGTTGCTGTCAGGTGCAGATCCTCTCTTGCCAGAAATTCTTCGATTTCTCTGTCTACGATCGGTGACTTCCCTTTATTGATCAGATCAATCTTGCTTTGCAGGATATCGACTGCCCACACATCATTGTGCTGGGAGAGCAGCAGGGCATTGGAAAGCCCTACATATCCCGTTCCCGCTACTGCTATTTTCATATTGCTCCCCTCCTTTTAAAGATTCGGGCGAATCACTTTCGGATTATAGCCATGCTCTTTGAGTGCATTGACGATGCGCTCTTTGTGATCCGTTCCAAATGCTTCCAGTGTGATCTTCAGCTCTACGGCTGCATTGCGGTTCGTGCTTACAAACTGATTGTGATCCAGTTTGATGACATTTCCCTGTTCATTTGCAATAACGGTTGCCACACGAACCAGCTCTCCTGCTTTGTCCGGAAGCAGAACAGATACGGTAAAGATACGGTCTCTCTGGATCAGACCTAACTGTACAACAGAAGACATGGTGATCACATCCATGTTTCCGCCGCTTAAGATCGATACCACTTTTTTGTCTTTTACATCCAGATATTTCAGGGCTGCCACGGTCAGAAGTCCGGAGTTTTCTACGATCATCTTGTGGTTTTCAACCATATCAAGGAAGGCAACGATCAGATCATCGTCCTCAATGGTGATGATATCATCGAGGTTTTTCTGCAGATACGGGAACACATTTTTGCCAGGTGTCTTAACAGCCGTGCCGTCTGCGATCGTATTGACATTTGGCAGTGTCACAACTTCTCCTGCCTGAAGGGAAGCTTTCATGCAGGCTGCCCCTGCCGGTTCCACACCGATCACGCGGATGTTCGGGTTGAGCATCTTAGCCAGTGTGGAGACACCGGTTGCCAGTCCGCCTCCTCCGATCGGAACAAGGATATAATCAACCAGCGGCAGTTCTTTGATGATCTCCATTGCGATCGTTCCCTGACCGGTTGCAACAGCCGGATCATCGAACGGATGGATAAAGGTATAGCCTTCTTTTTCTGCCAGTTCCAGTGCATAGGCACAGGCCTCATCATAGACATCTCCATAGAGAACCACTTCTGCGCCGTAGCTCTTGGTGCGGTTTACTTTGATCAGCGGTGTGGTCGTCGGCATAACGATCACTGCCTTTGCACCAAACTCTTTTGCTGCATAGGCAACGCCCTGTGCATGGTTTCCTGCGGAGGCTGTGATCAGACCTTTCTGTCTCTCTTCTTCGCTCAGTGTGCTGATTTTATAGTAAGCACCTCTTACTTTATAAGCACCGGTTGTCTGCATATTTTCCGGTTTCAGATAAACTTTGTTTCCTGTCTGCTCACTGAAATATTTACTGTAGATCAGCTTTGTCTCCTGTGTTGCTTTTTTTACGATTTCTGAAGCTTCTTCAAATTTGTCTAATGTAAGCATGTCTTTACTCCTCTTCTTCTGAATCTTTCACATCAAAAAGTGCATTTACGAACTCGTCTGCATCGAATTTCTGCAGATCGTCAATACTCTCTCCCACGCCAATATATTTCACCGGGATACCAAGTTCGGAATGGATGGCAACGGCGATACCGCCTTTGGCTGTTCCATCCAATTTGGTAAGAATGATTCCGGTAATATCAGCAATCTCAGAAAATTGTCTTGCCTGTGCAAGTGCATTCTGACCGGTTGTACCGTCCAGCACAACCAGTGTCTCGCGGTAAGCTTCCGGATATTCCCGGTCGATCACACGGTTGATTTTTCCAAGCTCTGCCATAAGATTCTTTTTATTATGAAGTCGTCCTGCCGTATCGCAGAGCAATACATCTGCATGACGTGCTTTGGATGCCTGGATCGCATCGTATACAACGGCTGCCGGATCCGATCCTTCCTGTCCGGAAATGATCTCCACTCCTGCACGGTGTGCCCATTCGGTCAGCTGTTCTCCGGCTGCCGCACGGAACGTATCGGCTGCCGCCAGAATTACTTTCTTTCCCTGGTCTTTTAATTTTCCTGCCAGTTTTCCGATGCTGGTTGTCTTACCGACACCGTTGACTCCGATCACCAGAACAACGGACTGACGGTTTTCAAACTCGTACGCCGTCTCACCGACATTCATCTGGGCTTTGATGCTGTCGATCAGAAGCTGTTTGCAGGCAGAAGGCTCTTTGATGTGCTGCTCTTTCACCTTCTGTTTCAGATCTTCTATGATCGCGGTTGTCGCATTGATCCCGAGATCTCCCATGATGAGGATTTCTTCGATCTCCTCATAAAAATCCTCATCTATTGCGGAAAATCCGCTGAAAATAGAATCAATACCGGAAACGATATTGTTTCTTGTCTTGGTCAGTCCTTCTACCAGGCGCTTAAAAAATCCTTTTTTCTCACCCATCTTCTTTCCTTTCTCACTGATCCAGTGCCTCTTCGATCAGATTTACCGATACCAGTGCAGAGATTCCTTTTTCCTGCATCGTGATGCCATACAGCCTGTCGGCCGCTGCCATCGTTCCGCGTCTGTGTGTAATAATAATAAATTGTGTATTTTTTGTCAACTTGTGCAGATAATTTGCATAGCGGCTGACATTCGCCTCATCCAGTGCCGCCTCAATCTCATCCAAAAGACAGAACGGGGACGGTTTGAGGTGCTGGATAGCAAAAAGCAGGGCGATCGCCGTTAAGGCCTTCTCGCCTCCGGAGAGCTGCATCATATTCTGCAGTTTTTTGCCCGGCGGCTGAGAGATGATCCGGATGCCTGCCTCCAGAATATCTTCATCATCCACAAGCTCCAGCGTTCCTTTGCCGCCTCCGAACAATTCACAAAAAGCTTTGTCAAATTCCACCTGGATCCTGGCAAAATTCTCCCGGAACTGCTTCCGCATCCCTTCATCCAGCTCCAGAATGATCTCTTCTAAAGCTTTCTCTGCTTTGATGAGATCATCGTGCTGATTCTGAAGAAATCCATGCCGCTGTGACATCTCTTTGTAATCTTCGATCGCATTGACGTTGATGTTGCCCATCTGGCGGATCGCTGCTTTGATCTCCTCGATCCGTTTTCTGGTCTGCTTCTGATCCATGCCGTTTTCGTTCCGGAACGCAGCAGCTTCCGAAGGTGTCACCTGATATTCATCCCAGATCTGACTGATCCGCTCTTCTTTTTGATTTTCAAGCTTTTCCTGCATGGATGCAAGCCGGAAGTTTTCTTTGTCCAGATCTGCGATCTGCCCGGAAAGCTCCTCCCGCCTTGTAAAAAAGGTTTTCTGTGCCGCACTTTTCTCTTCTTTTTGTGCCTGAAGCTTCTGCAGCTGCCTGCCATGATCGCGTCCATGGTCTTTCGTACCTGCAATGCGGCTTTCAATCTGCCGGATCTGTGCTTCTTTTTCTGCAATGACATCCAGACTTTCCCGCTTTTTCTGCCCGATCTCTTTTTCTTCTTCCCTTAGATTTCGGATTTCTTTTTCGATACGTTTGAGATTCTGCCCTGCAAATTCTTCTTTCTGTCCGGCATTTGCAAGCTCCAGATGCAGCTTTTCAATACGGGCGTTCTGCTGCTCCAGCTCCGCCCTCTGGACTTCCTGTTCTTTCTGCCATCCCAGGATCTGTTCCTGCAGCTGTGCTTCTCTTTTTTCAGACTCTTTCACAGCTTCTTCGATCTGTTCTTTTTCCCGGCTGATCTGCTTTAATTCGCCGTCTAACTGGGCAGATTCTTCCTGAAGCCTTGTCAGCTCTTCTTTGGATTCTTCCCGTTTTTCTTCCATCTGGCGGATCTCCATGCGTGCCGTATTCTGAGAAACATAGGCTTTCTGAAGCTTTTCATTCAGAATTACAACTGTTTCGCGATGTTCATTCCTTTTTTTTCGGTTTTCATCGACTTCCAGCTGCAATTCTTTCCATTCTTTTTCCAGTGCCTGTACTTTCTTTTGCAGCTCTTCAACTTCTCTTCTGCGTCCCAGAAGATTGCTGCTGTTGCGGTAGGCACCACCTGTCATGGAACCGCCCGGACTTAAAGACTCTCCTTCCAGCGTAACGATCCGCAGAGAATGGTGATATTTCCTGGCAGCTGCGATCGCATGATCCATATTGTCTGCGACAAGTGTCCTGCCAAGAAGGTATTCCACCAGTGCACGGTATTTCTCTTCTGTCCGGACCAGAGTGCTCGCAACGCCCAAAATCCCCGGCTCTTTCACGGCATCTTTGTTTCCTGCATTTCCTTTTCTTCCGATGGCAGTCAGCGGAAGGAAGGTAGCCCGGCCATATTTGCCACGTTTCAGAAATTCGATCATGCGTTTTGCGGTCTCTTCCCTGTCCGTCACAATATTCTGTATACTGCCGCCAAGTGCCGTCTCGATTGCCGTCTCATAAGAAGATTCTACTTTGATCAGATCGGCTACAACGCCGAGGATCCCCGGATTTTTGTCTTTCTGCTCCATCACCTTCCGGATACTGTTTCCGTATCCATCATAGCGTTCTGTTAAATTGCTCAGTGTCTCAAACCTTGATTTCTCCCGGTGATAGAAAGACTGTTTTTGTTCCAGTTCCCGGTTCTGCTCTGCCAGTTTCTGCTGGAGCTGTTCAATCTTATCTTCCTGCTCTTTGCTCTTCCGAAGCTGTTTTTCAATCTCTTCCGACACCGTTTCGTAGGCAGTCTGATATTCCTGAAGCGTCTCCTGCCATCTGGCATCTTCGCTGCCGATCCGAAGGAGCTTTCCGGTTACTTCTGCTTTTCGGATCTGCATCTGTTCCTGCATGGTATCGTATCGCTGAACATTTCCTTTCACCGAAGCACGCTGATTCAAAAGTGAAATGATTTCATTTTTCCCGTCCTCGATCTGTATTTCCAGATGGGAGAGCATCGCCGTTGTCGCATCCGCTTCCAGGCGATAGTCCGCTTCCGTCAAAGAAACCTGCTCCTGTTTTTCCTTTGCAAGCAAAAACGCCTGTTCTTCCGCTTTTCTCTGTTTTTCTTTTCTGGAAAGTTCGCTCTCGATCACGCTCTTTCGCTCTTTTAAGCGGACTTCCTGATCCTCCTGTGCCCGGATCTGCTCTTTCAGGACTTCGATCTGACCGGTGAGCTGCTGGTGGAGCAACTGACTTTGCCGCTCCTGTTCCCGGATCTGCTCGATCCGCTCTTCCAGCTCCTCGATCGCTTTTTCTTCTGTTTCATAATGGATGCGGATCGTCTCGTATTCTTTCTTTATATCAGAAAGCTGTTCTTCTGCAATCTTTCGTTTTTCATCCAGATTCGCAAGTTCTGCTTTCCGCTGCTCCATTTCCAGCAGAAATAGATGCAGATCGATCTTTTTTAATTCTTCTTTTTTCTTCAGGTAGATCTTTGCCTGTTCTGCCTGATGCTGAAGCGGAACCAGCTGACGCTGAAGTTCCGAGAGAATATCGTTTACGCGGACAAGGTTCGCTCTTTCATCCTCCAGCTTTTTCACGGCTGCCGCTTTTCTTCGTTTGAACTTGACAATCCCGGCTGCCTCATCAAACAATTCTCTTCGATCTTCCGGTCTGCCGCTTAAGATCTTTTCAATCTGTCCCTGGCCGATGATGGAGTAACCCTCTTTTCCAATACCGGTGTCGTAGAAAATCTCCTGAATATCTTTCAGACGGCAGGAAGTTCCGTTTAAACGATATTCGCTCTCGCCGGAGCGGTAGACGCGGCGGCTGACCGTCACTTCCTCATAATCCACCGGCAGTTTGTGGTCGGCGTTGTCCAGTGTGATCGAAACCGACGCAAAGCCGAGCGGTTTTCGATTTTCCGTACCGGAAAAAATCACATCCTGCATGTTGCTTCCTCGCAGCTGTCTGGCACTCTGCTCACCAAGTACCCAGCGAACCGCATCTCCTACGTTGCTCTTTCCGCTTCCGTTTGGCCCTACGATCCCGGTAATACCATTATGAAATTTAAAATCAATCTTGTTTGCAAATGATTTGAATCCCTGGATCTCAAGGCTCTTTAAATACATGTCTCAGGCATTTCCTTTCAGTTTGATAATGGCACGGTAAGCGGCTTCCTGCTCTGCGGCTTTCTTGGTCCTTCCCGTTCCTTCGCCCAGTGTCTTGTCTCCCACTACCAGACTTACTACAAATTTCTTGTCATGATCCGGTCCGATCTCTCCTGTCAGCACATACTCGATCTCTTTGCCTTTATAGTCACTCTGCACGATCTCCTGCAGAATAGTCTTGCTATCATAAAAGAGTTTTTTATGTTCGATATCCTTTAGAATAAATTTATGGATAAACTCCTTTGCACTAGCAAAACCACCATCCAGATAGATAGCTCCTATTACACTCTCCATAGCATCAGATACGATAGAATCCCGGTTTCTTCCGCCTGTCCGCTCTTCTCCCTTGCCAAGGAAAAGATAGCTTCCGAGGCTGATCTCGTGCGTACACAGTGCCAGCGTCGGTTCACATACAATGCTGGCACGGAGTTTTGTCATTTCGCCCTCAGCCATATCCGGGTAATTGTAAAATAAATACTCACTGCTGATGATCTCCAGAACCGCATCGCCAAGAAACTCCAGACGTTCATTGTCTTTGAGTCCTTCGTGCCTGTGTTCGTTTGCATAAGAACTGTGTGTGAGAGCCTGCTTAAACAAGGTCTTATCTTTGAAGGTATAGCCAATCTTTCCTTCCAGCTCTTTTAAATCTTTTGTCTGTTTCATCTTGTTCCTCGCTTTCTGTTTCAGTCGGATATACAGAAGGTGCTGACTTGCAGCACCTTCCCATCTGTCGTTATCGTCAGACCCCTTTTAATTTAATGCACTTTTGATTGCTTCTACTGCATCACCGACAGAAACGATCTTTTCTGCTTCTTCATTTGGAATCTCGATATCGAATTCTTCTTCAATCCCCATGATAATCTGGAAAACATCCAGGGAATCTGCACCAAGTTCATCTACAAAGGTGGTATCCAGCGTAATTTCGTTTGCATCTACGTTTAACACTTCTGCGATGATTTTTGCTAACTTTTCAAATTCCATAATAAAATACCTCTCTTATCCTTTTTGGTCTTCTTTTATAATATTTTCTCTGATTTTCTGATTGATCTCCTGTTTTGTGAACTGGACACACTGAAGGATGGAATTTTTCACTTCCACTGCCTTTGAACTTCCGTGTGTCTTTACGACCAGTCCGTTCAAACCTAAAAGCGGTGCTCCGCCATACTGGCTGGCATCAAAAGATTTGAGCGTTTCTTTCAATGCAGGTTTTACCAGTAATGCACCGATTTTGGAACGCAGGCTTGTCATCATGCCCTGCTTGACTTTACTGATCAGAGTTGCACCGACACCTTCGTAAAGTTTCAGGATCACGTTTCCCACGAACGCCTCACAGACGATCACATCGCACACTCCCTGCGGAATGTCGCGTGCCTCCACACTTCCGATAAAATTGAGCTCTTTGCATTCTTTGAGCAATGGAAACGTCTCTTTTACAAGTGCATTGCCCTTTTCCTCTTCCGCACCGATGTTGACCAGCCCGACTCTCGGATTTTTGACTCCCATAACATTTTCCATGTAGATGGAACCGATCTTTGCAAACTGCACCAGATGGGAAGGTCTGGCATCCACGTTTGCCCCACAGTCGATCAGGAGAGAAACTCCGTTCTTTGTCGGAATAAGCGGTGCCAGCGGCGGTCTTTCAATTCCTTTGATCCTGCCAACGATCACCTGACCTCCTACAAGGATCGCTCCGCTGCTTCCTGCAGAAACAAACGCATCTGCTTCTTTCTGCTTAACCATATTCATACCTTTTACGATCGAAGAATCTTTTTTCCTGCGAATTGCCATGACAGGCGGTTCGGCCGTTTCGATCACTTCTTCGGTATGCACGATCTCCAGCCTTTCTTTTGGAAAGGTGTATTTTGAAAGCTCGGCTTCGATCACCGGCTTTCTTCCCGTCAGGTAGATAAAAATATCTTCTCTGGCGTTCAGTGCTTCTACGGCACCTTTGACGATTTCTCCGGGTGCGTTGTCTCCGCCCATGGCATCTACAACCACCCTGACCATATCCTGCATAGTTTTTCCTCCTGTTGCAATTCCTAATATACTAGAGTGCGATATAAAAATCAACCTAAAATTTTTGCAGATCCTTTCATAAAAAATCAGGGACCAAACAACATCAAATTGTTCAATCCCTGATTCTATAGCATTTATGCAATTAGTCTTCAACTGCAACGATTTCTTTTTTGTTATATGTTCCGCAGTTTTTGCAAACTCTGTGAGACATCATCAGTTCACCACATTTGCTGCATTTTACCAGATTCGGAGCAGTCATTTTCCAGTTTGCTCTTCTCTTGTCTCTTCTTCCTTTGGAAGATTTATTCTTTGGACAGATTGACATGGCTTACACCTCCTTAAATTTATTGAAGATATCACGGATCTGTGCCATTCTGGGATCTAAATCTGTATGATCACAGTCGCAGGTCCCATGATTCAGATTCTTACCGCATATACTGCAGATTCCTTTACAGTCCTCTTTGCACAGCACACGAAGCGGCCAGTTCACCAGAATCTCGCTGTAGACCAGCTCATCCACATCCAGGTCATATCCATGTATATACGCGCATTCATCGAGCGCTTCCCGTCGTTCTTCTTCGGTAAGGTTCATGTCAATTTTCTTCTCAAAATCAAGCTCAAACTCTACCGGAACTTCCTCCAGGCAACGTCCGCAGGGAATCAGAATCGTAAGATCCATCCTGCCCTGTATTAACAGATTCCGCTTTCCTTTGTTCGTAAGAACCAGTGAAACCGGAGTCTTTCGGGTAATCGGATACTTGCCGAGCTTCATCTCAAATGTATCCGGACCGAAGTCTGCATCTACCCGCAGTATCTTTCCATCGTCTTTCAGTACATCGTTTAAAGCGATCTGCATAATATCCTCCTATCCACGCCTAAACTATTATATCCGTGCATCTGGCATTTGTCAACCCATTTTTTTGTTTCAGGTCGCACGCATGCAAGACCCGGCACGCGATCCTGTCAGTCCAGGCAATAAGAAACTGCCGCAAATCTCTTTGCAGCAGTTTCTTCTATTAAAAATATAAGATGATGTGGGTGTCAAAAATAAATTTTGCCACTCATTGATGTATACGAATTATTCCGTACTCCCACAATTATACCAGAGCAACGGTCTCGCGGCAGATAGCCAGCTCTTCGTTTGTCGGGATAACTGCTACTTTTACTTTGGAGTCAGCAGCAGAGATCACGCAGTCGTCACCGCTCTTTGCATTTGCTTCTGCATCCAGAGTGATGCCAAGGTAACCCAGGTAGCTGCAGATTTTTTCACGTACAAGACCTACGTTCTCTCCGATACCTGCTGTAAATGCGATCGCATCTACACCATTCATAGCTGCTACATAAGAACCAACATATTTTGCCACGCGATAGCAGAATACTTCGATTGCTGCGATCGCACGTTTGTTGCCTTCTTTTGCACCTGCTGTCAGGTCACGGAAATCACTTGACAGTCCGGAAATACCTTCCAGACCGGATTTTTTATTCAGAACGTTCATAACACCTGCGATGTCCAGGTCTTCTTTCTTTGCAATGTATTCCATGATCGCCGGATCGATATCACCGGAACGTGTACCCATTACCAGACCTTCCAGCGGAGTCAGACCCATGGAAGTATCTACGCACTTGCCGTCTTTTACGGCACTGATGGATGCACCGTTTCCAAGGTGGCATACGATGATCTTAGAATTTTCCAGATCCATACCGAGGAATCTTGCTGTTTCTTTGGATACAAAGCTGTGAGAGGTTCCGTGGAAACCATATCTTCTCACTTTGTAGTTCTCATAATATTCATATGGCAGACCATACAGATATGCTTTTTCCGGCATAGTCTGATGGAAAGCGGTATCAAATACAGCTACCATCGGTACGCCTGGCATCAGCTCTTTACATGCATTGATACCGATCAGGTTTGCCGGGTTGTGCAGCGGTGCAAGGTCGTTACACTGTGCAACTGCTTCCAGAACCTCGTCTGTGATCACAACGGAAGAAGCAAATTTCTCGCCGCCGTGTACGATACGGTGACCGACTGCATTTACTTCTGACAGGCTCTTGATCGCACCTGTTTTGTCGTTTACCAGTGCATCCAGCACCATCTGGATTGCTTCTTTATGTGTTGGCATGGCTGCCTCTGTGATCTCCTTGTCGCATCCGGCTTTCTGGTAAACCAGTCTTCCGTCAATACCGATTCTCTCGCAGAGACCTTTTGCCAGAACATCTTCTGTATCCGAATTGATCAGCTGATACTTCAGAGATGAACTTCCGCAGTTGATAACTAATACGTTCATTTTAACATCCTCCTGATATGTAAATCTTATTATTTAGCCAGACACTGTACGGCTGTGATTGCTACAACACCTACGATGTCTTCTGCAGAACATCCTCTGGACAGGTCATTGACCGGTGCTGCGATACCCTGTGTGATTGGTCCGTAAGCTTCTGCTTTTGCCAGTCTCTGTGTCAGTTTGTATCCGATGTTTCCTGCATCCAGATCCGGGAAGATCAGTACGTTTGCTTTGCCTGCGATGTCGCTGCCCGGTGCTTTGGAAGCTCCTACGCTCGGAACGATTGCTGCATCCAGCTGGAACTCTCCGTCCAGTTTCAGATCCGGATACTGCTCTTTTGCAAGTCTGGTAGCTTCTACGACTTTATCAACATCTGCATGTTTTGCACTGCCTTTTGTAGAATGAGAAAGCATTGCTACGATCGGCTCTTTCTCTACCAGCAGTTCGAAAGAATCTGCAGAAGATCCTGCGATTGCAGCCAGTTCTTCCGGATTCGGGTTCTGGTTCAGACCGGAATCTGCAAAGATAAAGGTACCGTCTGCACCGTATTCGCAATTCGGAACGACCATCAGGAAGAATGCGGATACCAGTTTTGTACCTGGTTTTGTTTTCAGGATCTGCAGACATGGACGCAGTGTATCAGCGGTAGAATGGCATGCTCCGGATACCATACCGTCTGCATCGCCCATTTTTACCATCATTACACCATAGTACAGATACTGGTTTAACAGGATTTCTTTTGCCTGTTCCGGTGTCATGCCTTTTTTCTGACGCAGCTCAACCAGCTTGTCGATGTAAGCCTGTGTTCTGTCGGAAGTAGCCGGGTCAACAACTACGGCTCCTGTCAGATCCAGTCCTTCACTTCCTTTTTTCACTGCTTCTTCGCTTCCGACCAGAATGATCTTTGCGATTCCCTCTTTCAGGATCTGTGCTGCTGCTTCATATGTTCTGCGATCCTCGGTTTCCGGTAATACGATCGTTTTGTTTGCTGCTTTTGCTCTTTCTTTGATTACGTCAATAAATCCCATGATTTCTGACTCCTTTCAGTATAATTCATTTCCATTCACAGTCTGTAATTTCACTGTGCCTGACTGTCCGTTTCGTTACAGACTGCGTTTGCTTTCATTATATCGCCTGATTGTGGTATTTTCAACCAGAAATATGTATCTTTTTACAAACAAACCCTGATCTTCCCCCTCTTTGCCATAAAATTTTCACAAATATGTCTTACCATTGTTTTTTTATCTCTTTACCTCTGTACTGCTTCATGCTATAGTTAGCAATCATAAGTCCAAGGAGCGATGTTACCATGAAAACCATCAGCATTATTGCCGAATACAACCCTTTCCACAACGGCCATGCCTGGCAGATCGCGGAGGCGAAACGCCGTACCAGTGCAGACTTTGCCCTGATCGTGATGTCCGGAGATTTTGTCCAGAGAGGCGAACCTGCCGTTCTTGATAAATTTTCCCGCACCAGGATGGCTCTGCTTGGCGGAGCAGACCTCGTACTCGAGCTTCCGGTCCGCTATGCAGCCGGCAGTGCCGAATATTTTGCGAGGGGTGCCTGCTCACTTCTTGCCTCCCTGAATGTAACCGATACACTCTGTTTTGGATGTGAAACGGAAGATCCGGCTGCTTTTTCGGCTCTTTCTTCTCTTCTTGCAGACGAACCGGAAGCTTTCAGGCGATATCTCAGATCGTATCTTGCCGCCGGAAATTCATATCCGAAGGCACGGCTTCTGGCCCTTGAATCCTGTTTCTTTCCGGACTCTTCTCAAAGCTCTCCCGGATACGACTTACATTTTGCTTCTGACGCTGATCCTTTGAGTCCTCCGGGCAATCCTTTCTCTTTCAAAACAACCACCGAGCTTCTTTCTTTCCCGAATAATACGCTCGGGCTCGAATACCTGATTGCCTGCAGACGTCTGAAGGCTTCCTTTGATTTTCTGCCGGTCAAACGTCAGGGGGCTTCGTATCACAGTTCTCTGCCCCAGGGAAATTTTGCTTCCGCCACAGCGATCCGCAAAAATCCGGCTCTTGCCTGCGGATATATGCCGGATGTCTGCCGGGAATTATATGAACATGCTGTTTCAGGTCAGATGCTTCATTCTATTGATGATTACTCAGACCTTCTACACTATGCTCTTCTGATGCAGAAGGATTATACTGCTTTTCTGGACGTAAATGCAGACCTCTCGGACCGCATCCGCAAGCTGCTGCCACAGTACAAGTCTTTTTCTTCGTTTGTAAGCCTGTTAAAAACAAAACAGGTCACCGAGGCACGCATCCGCCGCAGTCTGCTGCATATTCTGCTTGGTATTCAAAAAAAAGAACGGCCGGAAGATCGTTTTGCCGGTCTTTCTTATGCAAGAGTTCTCGGCTTTCGCCAGAGTGCATTGCCACTTTTCAGGGAGATCAAAAAAAGAAGCTCCATCCCACTGCTGACAAAAGCCGCAGATGCGAAAAAGCTTCTTTTACCATCCGAACTGGATGAATTTCTGTTAAATGTGCGTGCCAGCGACCTCTATCACATCACCGACCCCGACGGCGGTTACAATGAATACCGCACGCAGATCATCCGTATTTAAACGCGATATATTCTTGCATCTATCATGTACTTTTTAACTGTGCAGTATCACGAATCATATGATATTCTGCTTTTCGCTCACTCGATCAGGCTACTTTTCTGCCATTTTCCGCTTAAGTAGCGTACAAAACCGATTGCAAAGCCGATGCCCCAGCCAATCGGGATCGACCACCAGATAGCCTTTGCACCGAGCATCCCGGACATGCTGTAAGCTAGGATCACACGGGAGCTTAAGTTGATCAGTGTTACCATCAAAAACCAGAGGATGTCTCCTGCTCCCCGCAGTACGCCGGTACAGGTATTCATGATACCCATCAGTGCATAGAACAGGCCGACCACACGCAGGTATTCGATGCCGGTGGCAATCGCCGCCTGATTGGAACTGCTGTCCATGAACAGCCCGACAAACACCTTTGCATATACAAGAAGGATCCCTGTCACGATCACACCGATCACGGCACTCATCAGAAGTCCGGCACGAAATCCCTCTTTTACCCGCTCCGGTTTCTTACCGCCGATGTTCTGAGCGGTAAACGTTGAGACGGCATTGCCCACGTTTACCATCGGCAGGATTGCAATGCTGTCAATCTTCGTTGCCGCTGCATAGCCTGCCATCACGGCTTCCCCGTAACCATTGACCAGTCGCTGTACCAGAAAAATCCCGATTGACACCATCGACTGCTGGAGCATGGACGGAACTGCCACATTGCAGACAATCTCCAGGATATGCAGATCAAAAATTCTGCTCTTTTGCTGTGTTTTCATTTTCTTCATGCGGGTACAAAGCCACAGAAACGAAACAACAACTGAAATTGCCTGAGAAATATCAGTGGCCAGTGCAGCTCCGGCTACGCCCATCTTCAGTTTTGTCACAAAATATAGATCCAGTACGATGTTGCAGACGGATGACAGTGCCAGAAATACCAAAGGGGACTTTGAATCCCCGATCGCATTGAACGATGCCGTCAGCATGTTGTAGAGGAAAAGAAAGACAAGGCCGCAGAAATAAATTTTCAGATAAAGAGATGCATCTGAAAAGATTTTCTGCGGGGTCTGCATAAACCGCAGGATCGCGTCCGTCCCGAAAATCCCGACCAGCATCAGGCACAGTGCGATCACAAAAGAGGCCAAAAGCACCGTCTGGATCGCTGTTTTCATTTCTCCATACCGTTTTGCCCCAAAATACTGGGAGATCACGACCGAAGAGCCGATGCTCAGTCCCGTGGCAATCGCCACAAAGAGAAACGTAATCGAAGAAGATGCACCGACGGCTGCCAGTGCATCTGCTCCCACATAATTTCCCACAATGATAGAATCAATAATATTATAAAGCTGCTGAAAAAGATTTCCGAGTACCATCGGCACTGCAAAGAAAAACAGTGTCTTCCCCGGATTTCCTTTTGTCATATCCTTTGCCATAACTCCACCTTGTGCTTTCCGGTTTAGTTCTTGAAGCTGTGGATCGGTGCCGGGATACGTCCCTTGCGGGATACAAATGCTTCACAGGAGAAGGAATTGACCGGCATAACCGGAGCATATCCGAGCAGTCCGCCAAATTCTACCATATCTCCAACGTCTTTTCCGATGACCGGAATCACACGCACTGCCGTTGTTTTCTGGTTGACCATACCGATCGCCATCTCATCAGCGATAATACCGGAGATGGTCGCTTCGCTTGTCTTGCCCGGAATGGCGATCATGTCAAGACCGACGGAGCATACACAAGTCATTGCTTCCAGTTTTTCCAGTGTCAGTGCACCGGCTTCTACCGCATTGATCATACCCTGGTCTTCGCTGACCGGGATAAAGGCTCCGCTTAAGCCGCCAACATAAGAAGATGCCATGACACCACCCTTTTTCACCTGATCGTTCAGAAGTGCCAGTGCTGCCGTCGTGCCAGGTGCTCCTGCATGTTCCAGACCGATCTCGCAGAGAATATCTGCAACGCTGTCTCCGATCGCCGGAGTCGGTGCCAGAGAAAGATCGATGATGCCAAACGGAATACCAAGTCTTCTGGACGCTTCCTGTGCAACCAGCTGGCCTACTCGCGTAACCTTGAACGCCGTTTTTTTGATCGTCTCGCACAATACTTCAAAACTCTCACCGCGTACCTGCTCCAGGGCAGTCTTTACAACGCCAGGACCGCTGACACCGACGTTGATGATCGCATCTGCCTCGGTCACGCCATGGAATGCTCCTGCCATAAACGGGTTGTCATCCGGTGCATTGCAGAATACAACCAGCTTTGCACAGCCAAGAGAATCCTGCTCTCTTGTATATTCTGCTGCCTGTTTTACGATCTTGCCCATCAGGCGTACCGCATCCATGTTGATACCGCATTTTGTGGAGCCGACGTTGACGGAACTGCAGACACGCTCTGTAACAGAGAGTGCTTCCGGAATGGAGCGAATCAGATTCTCATCGCTCTTTGTCATGCCCTTTGATACCAGTGCGGAGTAGCCACCGATAAAGTTGACGCCAACCTCTTTTGCGGCACGGTCCAGTGTTTTTGCAATGCTCACATAATCTTCGGGACATTTGCATGCCTTACCGCCAACGAAAGCGATCGGTGTGATGGAGATTCGTTTGTTGACGATCGGGATCCCATATTCTCTTTCAATCTGCTGACCGGTTGCTACCAGATCCTTCGCAACGGTTGTGATCTTGCGGTAAATATTTTCATTTAATACTTCCAGGTCTGCATCGACACAATCCAGCAGGCTGATACCGAGCGTAATGGTACGAACATCCAGATTTTCCTGAGTGATCATCTTATTTGTCTCGTTTACTTCAAACATATTAATCATAATCGCTGTCCTCTTTCCGTCACGGTTTAAATACGATGCATCTTGTTAAAAATATCTTCGTGCTGGCAGCGGATGGTCAGTCCCATCTCATTTCCAAGCTCTTCCAGCCCTTTTGCCAGATCTGCAAATGGTTTTTCTGACTGGTTTGCATCGGTGATCATCATCATATTGAAAAATCCCTGCACGATCGTCTGTGAAATATCCAGGATATTTACGTTATTCTCTGCCAGATACGTGCAGACTTTTGCGATGATACCTACGGTATCTTTTCCTACTACGGTTATAACGGTACGTTTCATTTTATCTTCCTTTCTGTCTGATATGCAGACTCCGCCCGCCCTTTAAAGGGCATAGAGCGGTGATATATGATCCCTCGCTGCCACTGCGATTGGAAAATCGCCGGCCTTGTAAGGATTATCACCCAATGTAACTTCCGCACATACGGTCTCGTAAGCCAGTGCCTCGTAATTATTCTCCCTGCTTAAATGTCCAAGCAGAATGGTTTTGATCCTGTCATTTAAAATCTCACAGAGCAGACGGCCTGCATTTTCATTTGACAGGTGCCCTCTGTTCCCGAGGATCCTCTGTTTCAGATAGTAGGGATAGCTGCCAACCTGCAGCATATGTATATCGTGGTTGGATTCGAGCAGCACGCCGTCAAGATCTTTCAGATGAGAAACAATCTTCTCATCGTAATAACCAAGATCCGTCACAACGGCAACCGATTTCTCTCCATTGTCCAGACGATAGGCAACCGGCTCGGCGGCATCGTGCGATATGGCAAACGGTTCCACCTCCAGATCTTCGATCTGAAATTTCCCATCTGCCCGGATCGTATGGAACAAATCTTCATCAATCTGACCAAGGCTGGTACTGTTTCTGATCCCGTCGATCGTACCTGCTGTCGCATAGATTGGGATATGATACTTTCTGGACATCACGCCCAGCCCTTTGATGTGATCCGAATGTTCGTGTGTGATCAGGATCCCCTTCAGCTCTTCCGGCTTCCGGTCGATCTCATGCAGTCCGTCCACGATCCTTTTTCTGCTGATCCCGGTATCGATCAGCACAGAAGTCTGATCAGAACCCACATAAATGCAGTTTCCGCTGCTTCCGCTTGCTATACTACAAAAATCCATGTTCTTTTAATCCCCTGTCCATTTGTTCAAATGTATTTTCTACAAAATCGCTGCTGTTGTCAACCACAAATTGACAGGACTTTCGAAATACGCTGTCTTTTTGCTGATTTTTCAAAATATCATCTATTTTGCGGTCACTATAACCGCGGCTCTGTTTCAGACGTACGCGACGTGCCGCATCGTCCACATAAATATACCAGATCTCATCACAGATCTCGTCGTAATGTTCTTCCAGCAAAAGAGCTGCCTCCACGACCACAAACGGCACACATGCCTTTTGTTTTTCCAGATAAACGGCAGTTCGAATGTATTCTTTCACTGCCGGATGAACGATCGCATTTAACATGGCAAGCTTTTCCTGATCTGCAAACACGATCGCACCCAGTTTTTTCCGGTCGATCTTCTGATCTGCCGCCAGGATCTGCTCTCCAAACAAAGAACAGATCTGCTTATAGCAGGAAGTATCCGGCTCCATCACCAGATGGCCGACCTGATCAGCCTGAATGACTTTTGCCCTGTATTTCTCCTCCAGATAGGCAAGGATCGTACTTTTCCCTGCCCCTACCTGTCCGGTAATCCCAAGTACTTTCATATATTTATAACCTGCTTTCTGCACTTTTTGCAATCTCCGGTCTATTTTGCCTCGTACCAGTTCTCTCCGGTATGCATATCGATCTCCAGGCAAACCCTTAAATTCGCCGCACCGTGCATCTCCTCTGCAAGGATCTGTTTTACCGTATCCAGCTCCTCTTTTGCCGCCTCCACAAGCAGTTCATCGTGCACCTGAAGGATCAGTCTGGATCTGAAATGTTCTGCTTTCAGCCGCTCATTGACACGGATCATGGCAATCTTGATGATATCTGCCGCCGTACCCTGGATCGGTGAATTCATCGCCACACGCTCCCCGAAAGAACGCTGCATAAAATTTGAAGAAGAAAGCTCCGGAACCGGTCTTCTTCTGCCAAACAGTGTCGTGACATAGCCTTTTTCTTTTGCATCCGCCACACTCTGATCCAGAAACTGTTTGATGCCCGGATACGTCTCAAAATATTTCTCAATATATTCTGCGGCTTCTTTTCTGGAGATGCTCAAGTCCTGACTTAAGCCAAAGGAGCTGATGCCGTAGACAATGCCGAAATTAACTGCCTTGGCATTTCTTCTCTGCAAAGGTGTCACTTCATCAAACGGCACATGGAACACCTGGGAGGCCGTGATCCGGTGGATGTCCTGAGCTTCCCGGTAAGCTTCAATCAGCCTTTCATCCCCGGAAATGTGTGCCAGCACACGCAGCTCGATCTGGGAGTAGTCGGCATCCACAAAGACAAATCCATCTTCCGGGATAAAGACTTTGCGGATCATTCTGCCAAGTTCCATACGGATCGGGATGTTCTGAAGGTTCGGCTCCGTGCTGCTGATGCGTCCCGTTGCCGTGATTGTCTGATGGAACTTGCTGTGGATCCTTCCGTCTGCCGCAATGTAACCTGCCAGTCCGTCCGCATAGGTGGATTTGAGCTTTGCAAGCTGACGGTACTCCAGAATATGGGACACGATCGGTGCCTCCGGTGCCAGTTTCTCCAGCACGTCGGCCGCGGTCGAGTAGCCGGTCTTCGTTTTCTTTCCATATGGAAGCTGCAGTTTTTCAAACAAAATCACACCTAGCTGCTTCGGAGAATTGATATTGAAGGTCTCTCCAGCCAGATCGTAGATCGTCGTTTCCAGTTCTTTGATCCGTCCGGACAACTGCTCCCCATACTGCTTTAACGCCTCTCCATCTGCCTTTATACCGGCTTTTTCCATGTCGTAAAGCGTATAGACCAGCGGCATCTCAATCTCCTTAAACAGATCCCACATACCGTTCTCTTTTAACTTTTCTTCCAGTTTTGCTTTTCCTTCCAGGCAGGTGTACGTGCCGTAGCAGGCTGCATTTTTCACTCCTTTCTCATCTTCCGATCCAAAATCTTCTTTTCCAAGCAGCTCCTGCACGGACGGAACCAGAAGATCCAAACATTCTTTTGCAATGTCCTCGTACGCATAGGTATCTTTGAGTGGATTTAAAAGATACATGGCGATCGCTGCATCAAAGAGATTTTTCTTCTCCACGTGCAGATACGAAAGCTGCTCTTTGACGTTCATCGTGACAGCCGCATCCGCTTTTTCCAGCACTTCCGTCATTTTTTCACAGAGATACTGACCGGTCACAAAACCCTGTGCCGGTATATAATAAATCTTTTCTTTTTCCCAGCCAAGAGAAATACCTTTTACTTCTCCTTTGTGAGAAATGACAGAAAAGCTCACGAGTGCTGCCCCTGCTGCCTGTGCAAACACGTCTTCCGCCTCACCAAAATCTTCCACTGCGTAAAAATACTGTTCTATCTTCTGATCCGGTGCATCACACTGAAATCTTCCCAGCAGATTCTTAAACTCCAGCTTTTTGAACAGGGCAAAGGCTTCCGGCGTATACAGATCGGTAAGTCTCGCATCCTCCAGCACAAAATCAATCGGGCTGTCGGTATCGATCGTCGCCAGTTTTTTGCTGAGGACTGCCAGATCATAGTGCTCCAGAAAAGCATTTTTCGCCTTGGTCGGCTTGATCTCCTCCACATGGGCACAGGCATTCTCGATCGTGCCATACGCCACGACCAGTTTGGTCGCCGTCTTTTCACCGACTCCCGGAAGTCCCGGAATATTGTCCGAGGCATCACCCATCATCGCCTTCAGTTCAATGATCTGCGGCGGTGTCACCTGATACTTCTCCAGCACTTCTTTTGCATGGTAATCCTCGATCTCCGTGCCGGTCCGCTTCGTCTTCGGTATGCGGATCATGATGTGCTCTGTTGCAAGCTGCAAAAGATCCCGGTCACCGGAGACCACAGAAACATCCAGACCTTCCTTTTCCATCCGCTTTGCCACCGTTCCAAGCAGGTCATCCGCCTCATAGCCTTCTTTCATCAGAAGCGGTACACCCATCGCCGTCAGCACTTCTTTCATGACCGGCACCTGCTCGTGGAGCTGCGGCGGCTGCGGCTTTCTCGTCCCTTTGTAAGCATCATACATTTTATAGCGAAAGGTCGGTGCTTTCAGGTCAAAAGCAACCGCCAGATACTGCGGCTGTTCTTCCGCAAGGATTTTAAATAAAATATTTAAAAAACCATAGACCGCATTTGTATGCAGCCCTTCCGAGTTGGTCAGCTCCGGCACTCCGTAAAATGCCCGGTTCAAAATACTGTGTCCGTCGATCAAAACGAGTTTCTCTCTCAATGTTCCAGTCCTCTTTTCTGTTCTTTCACTTTTCTGTCGTTTTTTCAGTCTGCTTCTTTTTCTTCTTTTTTGATTTCTTTGATTTTTTCTTCTTTTTCTTCTTTTTCCTGTTTTTCGACTGCTTCTTTTCTGTCTGTTTCTGCGTTGTTGTTTCATTTTCTGTCGAAGCAGTGTCTGTTTTTATCAGAGGATTCTTTGTTTCGCTTTCTGTTTCACTCGGCTTAGACTCTGTCTCTGCCTGCCTTCTGTCTTCTCTGTGTATGGATAAAAACTGACAGATCGGATTGTGTTCCATGGTTCCGTTCTGCCACAGATCTGCCTGTGTCATTAGGATCACAACCAGAAGCAGCTCCGCCAGTACCATGAGCCCAATGCGGTAGATCCTGGAAACTTTTGTCCTCCATATATAAAAACGACTTTCTTCCAGACGGTTCTGCAGTGCCTTTTTGACATTATACACCTGATCCGCCTCATCTTCATCCAGACGGGCTATAGTATAATGTACGGTATAGTATATTTCCAGCTCCTCATAACATTCCTCACAGCTATCCACATGTTCCAGAAAGTCTTCCAGATCTTTGTCATTGAGTTTTCTCATAATATAAGCTGTTACCAATGACTGGGCTTTTTTACAATCCATCGTGATCCCCCGCTGTCTTTTCCTTTGTTTTTCGTTCCCCCTCAGTATATCCTATCTCCGTTCGGGTGTAAAGTAAAAGAAAACACGCAAAAAACGCTTGCAATACCAGAATATTTATGGTAGACTAAATATCGGTTTTGAGATTTTGCCGGTGTGGCGGAATTGGCAGACGCACTTGACTCAAAATCAAGCGGTTTAACAGCCGTGCCGGTTCGAGTCCGGCCACCGGCATGAAAAAAGTCCTGAAGAACATTCAGGACTTTTTTTAATCGAATCTGCCACTGATACAAGCCTGTAGTGCACCGCCTGCCAAGACGGGATTCATCTCACATTTGATATACAGTCACCTGAAAGATCCAGTAGATCAGTCCCAGCACCCAGCTCGAGAAGATCCCATACAGGATCACAGGTCCTGCAATCGTAAAGATCTTGCATCCGATCCCGAAAACCTGCCCTTCTTTCTGAT
>ERZ826613.233-NODE-233-length-83203-cov-5.376870_pt1 | contig 83203 bp, 73 predicted proteins | sample MGYA00519925_ERZ826613 | MGnify/ENA primary metagenome ERZ826613 (study PRJEB31778, sample SAMEA3449236) | human gut metagenome | biome: human gut; feature: human-associated habitat; material: faeces | place: United Kingdom | collected 2010/2012 ... | reverse complement strand
CTTCCAGCAATTCTTTGCTTTCACAAAACGAATTGTAACTGTTTTTGTCTTAAAACGATTAAACTTTGTATCTTTCTGTGATTTGTCAATAATTCCATTTACCAGCTTTATAAGCTGCTTTTCTGACATGGAAGATAAATTATCAAGCTTTCCATCTGCCATATAATAAAATGCATTCATACAGAAATTAAATGTAAAATCCTCGCAATTCACATAGCGGAACTTCACTTTCACATCTGCCTTATTGCCTTTTTTCTTTGTGGAAATGATACGATAACTCATCTTACTGGCGCATTTAGCAAAATACTTTTTACCACTCGGAACCATGTAAAATGCCGACACAAGCTGTCCACCTTCTCCCCAATCCTTCACATAGCGGTTCATTCCTTTGTAGTCAAATTCTTTCATCTCTTTGAAAAATGCTTTCTCAGAAACTTTCAGACTTTTGCCTGCTGCTTCCACATTCTGTGCTGGTGCCAGCACAATAAAAAGCATGATAAGAGACATAACTAATGCATGAATTTTTTTCATAAACTTCTCCTTTTTCTCTCTTTGGGCTGTAAAAACCAGCCTTTATTCAATGCAAGATTGTGACAGAAGTCCTCACAGTAAACAAAACAGGTGTACGCCAGCTTTTATTCAATATACGAAGCCTCTCCATATCAAACATTGTCTTTGCTGTTTATTATAACATATGCCTTTCTTCCTGTTAATTACAATATATCATTTGTAATATAAATTTAATCTTTTTTATATTTCTATAATTATTTAAAACTGTATGTGATTATCTTATTGCTTTGCTTTTTTTAATAACAGTTACTAATGCAAATAATGATAAACTTGCAACAATAACAAATGGTGCAATCATTGTTGGTGATGTAAAGACAACTGCTGATACAACAGTTACAACTACTAAGGCTTCTACTACAAATACAACTACAACAAGCGTAACAAGCGTAGCTACAACACCAGCTTCAGTTGTAACATCACAGTCAGTTGTAACATCACAGTCAGTTGTAACATCACAGTCAATTGTTACATCAGTAGTTACATCTAACTCTGTTGTAACAAACGTTTCAGTAGTTACATCTAACTCTGTTGTAACAAATGTTTCAGTAGTTACATCACTTGTAACAAATGTTTCTAATGTAACAAACGTTTCAGTAGTTACATCTAACTCTGTTGTAACAAACGTATCAGTAGTTACATCACTTGTAACAAACGTTTCTAACGTAACAAATATTTCTTATATTACTATCACAAGCTATGTTCCAGTTCCTGGTTCAAGCAGTGTTACAACTACTGGCGGCGGTGATACAACAAAGGTAAGCATCTCAATCGACACATCTGCAACAGATGTATACGGCAACGATGTTAACTGGTACTTCGCTGATGAAAAGGCATTCGATAGAACTTCAATCAAGGTTGTTGATGCTGACGGTAATGAAGTTGAAGGTGCAGAGATTGGCTTTGGTGATGCAACACCTGCAAACACATATAATGGCAAGACATTTGATTATGTCGTAGCATTCACAGTAAGCGTTGACGGCGAAGAAGTTGGCACAGGCGAGATCAATGTTAAGATTGGTCAGCGTGGTGACGCTAACTGCAACCATAAGGTAGATGCCCGTGATGCAGCAGCAATCGCAAAGGATCTTGCTCAGCTTTATGGTTCAAAGAAAACTACACTTACAGCTAAGGAAGGCGAATTCGCACTCTTCCTCGCTAACGTAGACAGAGGTACAGCTAAGAAGGCTACTGACTGGTATGGTCTCCGTGATCTTAATGCCCGTGACGCAGCTACAATTGCTAAGTATCTTGCTCAGAAGTATAGCAAGCCAACACTTAAGCTTGTTGATCTTGTAAAGGATCCTAAGCTCACAAAGTAATTTGGTTGCTTACTGATTAACTTAAGTTTTGTTGCATGAACCGGATAAGCCGGTTCATGCTTAACAAATATAGAAAAGAAAGGAAAAATTTAAAATGAAGAAGAATGTATTTTCAAGAACACTTGCTGTACTCGCTTCAATGACAGTTCTCGGTGCAGCATCAATGATTTCTGCTAGTGCAGAAGGCGAATCACTCGCAGTTTCAAGCGCAACAGGTAAGGCTGGCGAAACAGTTACAATCCAGATCTCAGTTGCTTGCAACAACAACTTTGAATCACTCGACACAGTTCTTACATGGGACGCAGCTTCAGGTCTTACATCAAGCAAGGCTACACCAATCGGTGCAAGTGGTGCTTCAGACGCTGGCGAAGGCTATGTAACAGCAGTTATTTACGGTGACAGCGCTATCGCTGACGGTGCAGTTGCTTCAATCGACTTCACAATTCCTGAAGATGCTGAAGTTGGTACAGTATACGACATCAACGTTGAACAGGTAAACACATTCGCTGTATTTGAAGGCGATGATCTTGCTGAAACAGTTGCTCGTTCTGGCGGTCAGATTGAAGTAGTAGAAGATCCTACTCCAGAACCTACTCCAGAACCTACTCCAGAACCTACAACAACAACAACAGTTGCAACAACAACAGCTGCTCCAACAACAACAGCTGCTAAGAAGGTTACAGCTGCAGCTGCAGGCTCACCTAAGACAGGTTCAGCTGGCGTAGCAGTAGCAGTAGCTGGTCTCGTAACAGCAGGTGCTACAGCAGTAGTTCTTAAGAAAAGACACTAATTCTTAATTAGTTTTCTATTCTGAAAAAGCTCTCCTTTTGGAGAGCTTTTTATTTCCCAAAAAACCGGAGTGTTAATTCACTCCGGTTTTTCTTTATTTCTTTTCTTTTGGTTCAAAATTTACACCGCCCCAGCCGTCAATTCCGGAACGCCGCATAGCACCAAATATTCGGTCGCTGAATCCCCTGGACTTTTTGTCCATTTCGGCAATAAAATTTTTGGTTACTTCACGGTTTGTGTGACCATCCGCAGGACATTTGGACTTGACAATATTAAGTTCGTTCTTGAGTGCTGCTTTTCTGACTTCTTTTTCCGGTGCAAAAACCATAGGTCTGATGAGGGTGATATCCTTTCTTGAAAGGTAGCTGACCGGTGAAAAACAGCCGATTCGTCCTTCATTAAACAAATTCATAATAAAGGTTTCAACAGCATCATTAAAATGATGACCAAGAGCAATCTTATTACAGCCGTATTCCTTTGCCGCATCATGCAGTGCACCGCGTCTCATTCTTGCACAAAGACTGCATGGGTTTGGCTCTTTGCGGACATCAAAAACAATTTCACCGATATGGGTAGGAATAATGTGACATTCGACATCGAGTTCATGGCAAAGGTCGGCAATCGGCTGATAATTTCCGGGAATTCCACCAAACTGGGGGTCAAGGGTAATGCTTACGACACGATAATCAATACCGATAAAACGCCGGAGCAGAACAAGTCCGTTAAGCAGAACAAGGCTGTCCTTTCCGCCGGAAACTCCGACAGCGATAACATCTCCGTCAGAAATCATATCGAATTCCTGAATAGCTTTTCGCATATAACCAAGCAATTTTTGCATAGTGTTCTCCAATCTTTTGGGTGTAATATTTGTTTACATTATACAACATTTTCAGAGATTTTGCAATTATACTTGAAAAAATAAAGAAAAGGATATATACTATAACGTGTAAAATGTTCTTTTTCTGAAAGGAGAATTCTTATGGGAAAAATTTTGGTTACTGGTGGTGCCGGATTTATTGGCAGCCACACTTGTGTTGAGCTTCTGAATGCCGGATATGAGGTTATCATTCTGGATAATCTGATAAATTCAAAAGAGGCAAGTATTGAAAGAATAAAAAAAATAACTGATAAAGATGTTCAGTTTTATAAAACGGATTTACTTGATTATGAAGGTACACTTCGTGTATTTTCAGAGAATAATATAGATGCTGTAATTCATTTTGCGGGACTTAAAGCTGTTGGAGAATCTGTTGAAAAGCCGCTTGCTTACTATGAAAACAATATTACAGGAACACTGAATCTTTTAAAAGCTATGAAAATCAGCGGCTGCAAAAAGATAGTTTTTTCATCTTCTGCAACTGTTTACGGTGTTAACAACACAGTTCCATACACAGAGGATATGCCTACATCGGCTACAAACCCTTATGGCTATACAAAGGTTATGATTGAACAGATGCTGAAGGACATTGCTTTTGCTGACAAGGAATGGAGCGTTGTTGCACTCAGATATTTCAATCCTATCGGTGCACATGAAAGCGGTCTTATCGGTGAAAATCCAAAGGGTATTCCGAATAACCTTGTGCCGTATATTGCTCAGGTTGCACTTGGAAAACTTGCAAGTCTCAGAGTTTTTGGTGATGATTATGACACTCCGGACGGAACAGGTGTCCGTGACTATATTCATGTTGTGGATCTTGCAAAGGGTCATCTTGCAGCACTGAAATATTCAGATGAAAACAAGGGATTTCAGCCAATAAATCTCGGAACAGGAAAAGGCTCCAGCGTTCTGGAGGTTGCAAAGGCATACGAAAAAGCCTGCGGAAAAGAGATTCCGATTGTAATTACTCCACGACGTGCAGGGGATATTGCGTGGTCCTATGCGGATACAGCTCTTGCAAAGAAACTTCTGAACTGGGAAGCAGAATCAGGTCTTGAAAAAATGTGTGAGGACAGCTGGAACTTTACGGTAAAGAATCCGGAGGGAATCATTTAAGAGCAGTACAGCCGGACGGTTTATCCGTCCGGTTATTTTTTGTGGGGGCGGAGCCCTGCCCGTGCTTTGCACGGGCAGCGGACGGGCGGGTAAACTATAAAAGAAAGTGAAAGAGAAAGTCCGCCCGTCCGCATTGCCGCCCTGCGGGCGGCAGGGCTCCGCCCTTGTTGTACAGTTTATTCCTTATTACCGAAAAAAATTTAATTTTCAATAGGTTTTGCACTCAATTTTACGGCGATAATAAATCAGATTGTTCAAATTACCAAAACTTCGTAAAATCGACATTATGCACATTGCATTGATTATAAAAATATGATAAAATATAAGGGTGAATAAGAAAAGATGTTAATGAGAAAGAATGGAGATAACTATGAAAGAATCTGTTTTGTGGTATAACGATCCGGCGGCTGATTTTAACAGCGCACTTCCTGTGGGAAACGGCAGAATCGGCGGAATGATTTACGGCAGACCGGAAAAGGAACTGATAGAACTTAATGAGGACTCCGTATGGTCGGGAGGAAAAAGAAACCGTCTTAATCCGGACGCTCTGGAAGGTCTTAAAGAGGTAAGACAGCTTCTGAGCGAAGAAAAAATTCCGGAAGCTGAAAAGCTTGCTTTTTCAAAGCTTCAGGGTGTAACTCCAAACAGCAGACATTATATGCCGCTTGGCAATCTTTATATAGATATGAAACTTCAGGGTGCGGCAAGAGAATATAAAAGAGGTCTTGACCTTGAAAATGCTCTTGCATTTACTGAGTTTATTTCCGGGGAAACTTCATATAAGCGTGAAGTTTTTGTTTCGGAACCTGACAGCGTTATGGTTGTTCATCTTAGTGCGGAAAACGGCACACTTGAATTTTCTGCTTACATTGACGGCAGAGATGATTATTATGATGATAACCGCCCGGTTAAGGATAATATTATTATGTATTCCGGAGGAACAGGCGGTAAAAATGGTATTTTCTTTGCGGCGGCACTTGCTGCCTCATCAACAGACGGCAAAGTGTATACACAGGGCGGAAAAATACATATAGAAAATGCAACTGATGCTATGCTTATACTTGCGGCAAGAAGCAGTTACTATACAGATGAAGCCTATGAAGATGCCGCTCTTATGGACGCCGAATATGCTCTTGAATGTACATATGATGAACTTCGTTACAGACATATCTGCGATTACGGCGAACTTTATGACAGGGTGTCATTCTCGCTTAACGACAACAGTGAGGGCGGCTGTGAACTGCCGACAGATGAGCGTATTTTAAGAATGCGTGGAAATGATTTTGATGACAAGGAATGCGACCGCCATATCCATGATAACGGTCTTATGGTGCTTTACTTCAACTATGCAAGATATCTCATGATTTCCGGAAGCCGTCCCGGAACTCTTCCGCTTAACCTTCAGGGAATATGGAATCATGATATGCAGCCTTTGTGGGGAAGCAGATTTGTTGTTAATGTAAATACGCAGATGAACTACTGGTGTGCAGAAAGCTGTAATCTTTCAGAATGTCACCTCCCGCTTTTTGACCTACTTGAAAAGGTGAGGGAGGACGGCAGAAAAACTGCAAAGGAAATGTACGGATGTTCGGGCTATGTCTGCCACCATAATACAGACCTCTGGGGGGATACTGCTCCGCAGGATCTCTGGATGCCTGCTACCATATGGCCTATGGGAGGTGCGTGGCTTGCACTTCATGTTTTTGAACATTATGAATACACTCAGGACAAGGATTTTCTTCGTGAAAAGTATTCGCTCATGCGTGAGGCGGCTGAGTTCTTTACAGATTATCTGATTGAAAACAAGGACGGAAAGCTTGTTACCTGTCCTTCCGTATCGCCTGAAAATACATACCTTACTGAAAGCGGAGTAAAAGGCTGTCTGTGTACAGGCCCTTCAATGGACAGCCAGATAATAGCAGTTCTTTTTGAAGATGTTATCAAGAGCAGTGAAATACTTGACACTGACCACGATTTTGCCGAAAAGCTTAAAACTATGCTTGAAAAGCTCCCGAAGCCTGAAATAGGAAAATATGGTCAGATAAAGGAATGGGCAGTGGATTATGACGAAGTTGAAATTGGTCACAGACATATTTCACAGCTGTTTGCACTTTATCCTGCAGACCTTATAACACCTTATAAAACACCTAAGCTTTCAGATGCAGCAAGAGCTACGCTTATAAGAAGACTTATTCATGGCGGCGGTCATACAGGCTGGAGCAGAGCGTGGATAACAAATATGTGGGCAAGACTTTTCGACAGCAATATGGTGTATGAAAATCTTCAGAAGCTTATTGCATATTCCACACATCCGAATATGCTCAATAATCTTCCGCCTTTCCAGATTGATGCAAACTTCGGCGGAACTGCCGGAATGGCTGAGGCTCTCCTGCAAAGCCACAGCGGAGAGATAAATCTTCTTCCTGCTCTGCCTGAGGAATGGCAGTCCGGCGAAATAAAGGGACTTCGTGCAAAGGGCGGCTTTGAAGTTTCAATAAAATGGGAAAACGGAAAGCTTTCGACAGCTGAGATAAAATCACTCAGCGGAAATAAATGCGTTCTTCGCCCGAATACTGTTATAAGTATTTCATGCGACGGAGAAAATGTAAATTCATCACTTTCTGAAGGTATAATTTCTTTCGATACTGAAAAAGACCGTGTATACACGATAAGGAGTTAAAGTGAGATAAGAAAATGAAAAAGTTTAAAAAGGCAGTATTATTTCTCACAGCGGCAATAATGCTGACCGGCTGTGAGGATATTTCCCAGCTTCCGCTTGACAGGAGCGCCTATCCCTCTTACATAGGTGAAACAGAAAGCCATACGGAAGAAACGACTGAGGAAACTGTTGCCTATACGGAATATGTTGCGGAAGTTCCGGAAATGGAAAATACTGAAACTGAACTGAAAATAGAAGCTGAGGACTGTAAGCTTAACGGAAGTCTTTATGCGGATACCAAGAGAAAAGGTTATTCCGGAGAGGGCTATGTTACGGGATTTTATGGCGGTTCTGCGGATTATCTTGTAATCCCTGCACAGATACCGTCTGCACAGCATTATAATCTGACGGTCTGTGTGGCGGCTGATACAAAAGTAACCAATACTGTTTCTGTAAATGACAGTAATATAGGTTCGTTCGTTATAGAGGGCGATGACAAGAATTTTGTTCGTGTTACTTTTTACGGAGTTTATATGGACAAGGGCGAATCGCTTATACAGATAGATTCCGGCAAGGAAAATTTTGATATAGATTATATTGAAATAACGAATAACGAAGAAGTCTATGAAGATAACTTTGAAATAGATGCCGAACCGGTAACGCCGAAGGCTTCGTATGAAACAAAGAATCTTCTGCGGTATCTCAAGGAAAACTTCGGAAAAAGTATTATTACGGGACAGTATGCCTCAAACAGTGATAATACGGAGCTGGAGCTGATTCATCAGAAAACGGGACAGTATCCTGCGATAAGGTTCGGAGATATCGGCGGCTATTCAAAGGGAAAACTTCCCGAAGAAAGCGAGATAAAAGCCGCAAAGGACTGGGCGGAAAAAGGCGGAATTGTCGGATTTATGTGGTACTGGAATTCTCCGGGAGAGAATTCATCAGTATATGCCAGTGAAACAAAGTTCAGACTCAGCAGTGCCGTTACAAAAGAGGATATTTCCCAGCTTGGAATTTCGGAACTGAATAATCTGTACAAACAGGGAAGGATAACAAAGGAATGTCTGACGCTTGTTGAAAATATTGACGCTGTTGCATCTGCATTTTCACGACTTGCTGAAGATGGCATACCGGTTTTGTGGCGGCCTTTGCAGGAGGCAGGCGGCGGCTGGTACTGGTGGGGTGCAGATGGTGCAGAAGCATATAAGTGGCTTTACAACCTGATGTATGACCGCATGACGCAGTATCATGGGCTTGACAACCTCATATGGATATGGAACGGTCAGAGCGAGGATTATCTCGTTGACAGTGACAGATATGATATAGCGGCGATAGATGTATATCTTGGTCCGAATGTTGAATACGGAAGCCGTTCGGAACAGTATCAGTGGCTGAAAAAAGTTACGGAAAACGGAAAGATGCTGGCTCTTGGTGAATGCAGTTCTGTTCCCGGAATTGATGAAATGGTGAGGGATAATTCCATATGGTCATTTTTCGGCTTGTGGTATGGTGATTATCTTGGCAGTGTTTCAGGTAATGTAACTGATGTATATACAAGCGAAGATGATCTTGTAAAAATGTATAATGCCGAAATATCTGTAACGCTTGACAGCTATGCGGGTGTTTACGGACACAGGAACTGAAAATAATACTGGATTTTTATTGCACTATATGTTATAATAGCATATAGTGCAATATTATTTAACTTAAAGGAGAAGGAATTATATGTTTGTGACAATGGTTTTCAGTTTTATCTCAATTGCCGCAATTGTTGTTTCACTGATACTTTCAAAAACGTGCCGCATTACGGATAAAATCAGAAATGCTGTTATCTGCGGCGGATTTTTGTTTGCTTTCATAACTGTTGTATCAGCTGCTCTGGGCGGCGGTTCGGTTTCAATGGCTCTGGCTGTGACGGCGGCTGATGTCTTTATGGGACTTCCATGTATGATTTACGGAAAAACAGGAAACGGCAGATTGCGTAAGTTTACACAAAAAAACAGAAAATGGCTGAGTGCTGTATTTGTTTCAGTTGCTGTGGTACTTCTCTGTGAAGTATTTGTCTGCAATTTCGGGGCATTCAGACTTGTTATGCCTTCATCACCGGGACAGATGGAAATGTCCGTTTCACAGGCGGCAGTAAACGGCGGAACAATCAATGGTGATACATTAACAGTGAATTCAGGCGAAAGTGCTTCAATAGAGTTTAAAAACGTCGGACGTGAAGTGGCAACCATTTATGTTGATGTATCTTCATCAGATTCACCTTCTGGAACGGTTGACATTGCATATTCTGATGAAACCAGCGCCGCATACCGCCATGACGCACATCTGAATTACATAAACAATGATGAAAACAGCAAGTACATAATATGCAGCTTTTCGGGAAAGGTAAATGACCTTTGCTTTAACATAAGTGCAACTGATACTGTTACGGTAAAAAGCATCAGTATAAATAAGGATATACCATTTGATTTTTCATGGATGAGATTTATAATAATACTCATCGCTGTTTTATTCCTTGTCACACTTGCATATCTTATCAGCATGAGAAAAGCTGTTGAAAAATCACTGGTGTTTAAGATTGCAACTGCGGTTGTTACTGCCGGATTTGTCTTTGTGGCGGTTGTACTTCTGCTTGTCCGTGGTGATATGGTTTATGATTTGTTTAAGAATCCTGATACAAACCAGATGAACAAGGAAATTGTTGACTCGTTTGAGGCAGGACAGGTAAGTATGCTTGAAACGCCAAGCGATGAAATGCTGGCTCTGGAAAATCCTTATGACCTGTCACAGCGTTCTGAGGCAGGGGTTTCATACCCATGGGATCATCTTTTCTATGACGGAAAGTATTATTCCTACTATGGAATAGGAACAGTTCTGACATTGTTTCTGCCATATCATCTGATAACGGGAAATTATTTCCCGTCGCTCTGGGCAACGTTTATTTACAGCATAGCAGGAATTATCTTTTTAAGTCTTTCGTACTATGTTTTCATAACAAGGCTTTTCCCTAAAATCTCCAAAGGTATTGCCATAAGCGGACTTGTAATAGTTCAGGCAACATCATTCGTGTGGTACTGCATCACAATCGGAAACTTCTATGAGCTTGCACAGGTCAGCGGATTTGCGTTCCTGACAGCGGGAATGTTCTTCCTTCTGCCTTCAGGAGTTGTCGGTGAAGGGAAAATATCACGTCCGAACATCTGTGTGGCAACGGTTCTTCTTTCCATTGCTGTGCTTTGCCGTGCGGTTCTTGCACTTTACTGTATAGTATCGCTTCTGTTTATATATGCCGGAGTCAGAAAGATAATCCGCACTTCATATGAGCATACATTCAGGGCAAATAAAAAGCCGATAATAACATTCCTGCTTGCGGCACTTGTTCCGTTTGCAGTGATAGGTTCAGTTCAGATGATATATAATTATCTGAGATTCGGTTCTATACTTGATTTTGGTATCTATTATACTCTTACAATATATGATTATCAGCATATACAGTTCCATTTCCCTCTTGTGCTTATTGCTATATACAATTATCTGTTTACTGTTCCGAAAGTTTCAACGGTATTTCCGTTTGTGACAAGCAATTATGATTCGCTTTCCGTTAACGGATATTATTTCCTTGCAGGTTTCAGCTCAGCAGGCATTATCTTCCGTTCAGTGCCGGTTCTTGGATATATATTCAGTGGAAAAGCATATAAAAGGTCAGCGAATCCGAATAAAAGACTTGCGGCAATTATAATAATTTTAGGATGCATTTTAGTTCCGCTGATACAGATGGCAATGATATGGGAATATGGTTACACGCCAAGATATGCTGTTGACTTTGCATGGCAGATGCTGTTCGGTGCATTTGCTGTATGGTTTGTGATACATGAACATACATCAGCTCCGGTAAAGAAAATCATGTACATTATTTTTGCAGTTTCCGCTGTAATATCGGTTATAATCAATTTTGCACTGGTTTATGAATTTGTCATGGATTACGGAAATACACTGAATGGAATTCCACTTGAAATCAAGGAAAAAATGCTTTCTTTCGGCAGACTTTTTGAATTCTGGAATATTATATAACATACTTTTAAATTATTAAGGGACGCCTTAGTGGCGTCCCTTTACTTTTATGATGAATGTACACAGCAGGTATACTGTTCCTCCCGCACAGACGGCAAGAGGCAGAGCATAAAGATTTTTAAGCGGAATATGCGGATAGACAAGCCATGCGGTTACTGCACAGAAGGTTCCCGAAAACAGCGACGGAAGCAGTGTTCGGAAAGGGTGTATTTTTATACCTGCATATTTCTGATACAAAACAGCGGAAAACGTAAATATTATAAAATAGCATAGAAGAGTAGATATTGCAGCACCGGCAACGTTTATTTCCGGAATTGTTATAAGTACAAGGTTTCCTGCAAGTTTTACAGCAACTCCGGCAAGCATGAGTTTTACCGGAATATCCGCCCTGCCTGTTGCCTGAAGACAGCTGAATATCGGAAATGAAAGAGCAAGGAAAATAACTGCGATTCCAAGGAATGCAAGGCTTTGCTCAGAAACGGCACATTCCCTTATACGGTTCGGGAAAATAAAAAGAAGTATCGGATTTGCAAGAAAGCATATTCCAAGCCCTGACGGAACAGCTATAAAAGCAGTTGCGGCAATTACATTTTCTGATAGTTTTTCAACAGCATTCCGGTCGGATTTTGTCCAGCTTTCGGCAATGCTCGGAAGAATTCCTTTCCCGAACATATTTGTAACGGACGGTATGAGATTGAATACGGTAACGGCAAGACCAGTAAAAGACCCGTAAATGAAATCGGATATATCCTCCGGCTGAATGCCCTCAAGACCATATCTTTCTGTCAGCAGTTCAGGGTAGCTTTTTATTGTTCTGTCAAGGCATCTTATAATAGTCGCAAGGTCGATAAGCGAGGTCAGATTTGTAACAATTGAACCAAGTGCAACCGGTATCAGTATTTTAAACAGCGACTTTATAACAGAGCGTGTGCTTTCTTCCGGTTGTGATGAAAGGGCGGTATTGCGAAGCTCTGTTCCTGTTCCACGTATGTAGAGAAACAGTGTGCCTGCAAGGGTTGACAGACTTATTCCGAGTACTGCCGCTGCTGCTGCCGCCGCATAAATATCTGTCCCTTCCGGAAGCATGGCAAGTATTCTTTCAGGGTGATTCAGAACATACGAGCAGAGGAAAAGCCCTGCGGTAAGGCGGATAACAGCCTCAATGACCTGTGAAACTGCTGTCGGGTACATATTTCTCATGCCCTCCCAGCTTCCCCTGTAAACAGCAGTAATACAGCCGAAAAGTACGCACGGAGCAATCATAAGTATGGAAAGCTCGGCTTTCGGACAGGCTGTCACCTTTTCTGCAAAAGGTTTTGACAGCACAACTACAAGAACCGAACCGGCAAGTCCCACCAGAAAAAAAAGAGCAAGCGAAACCCTGTTTATTTTCCTGACATTGCGGTAATTGCGGTACGCACAGTTTTCGGCAGTCAGCTTTGCAACCGCTGTTGTAAGTCCTGTCGCAGTAAGCGCATAGACGGGCAGAAACAGACCGTATGCACAGGAAAAATAACTCATTCCGACACCGCCGAGCATATTTGTAAGCGGTATCTTGAACAGTGCCCCGACAGCCTTTGCGACTACCGCAGAAATAATCAGAATTACCGAACCTTTAAGAAAACTCTGCTTTTTCAAAATTTGTCCTTTCCGATATGCCGTATTGCAAAAATATCTTAATATAAATTTGGTAAAAGTGCATAATGATTTTGGGATTTATCAAAAAATATATTGCTACAATTTCAAATATGTGTTATAATTATATGCGGTTATATTTTAGCATATGAAACGAGGTTGAAAAATTTATGACTTATAAATTTTCGGATAAGGTTTCAGGACTTCAGGCGTCTGCGATCAGGGAAATTTTAAAATTTACCGCTGATCCGGAGGTTATTTCATTTGCGGCAGGAAATCCTGCACCGGAGGCATTCCCGACAGAGGATATTGCAAGAATATCGGCTGATATTTTTCAGAAAGATCCGGTACTTGCTTTGCAGTACAGCATTTCTGAGGGTTACACTCCGCTAAGGGAACTTCTGAAAAAACAGCTTGAACAGGAACATTGTTTTGATCCTCAGAAGGATGATCTGATAATTACTTCCGGTGCTCAGCAGGCAAACGAACTTTCATGCAAAGTCCTCTGCAACGAGGGAGATACTCTTATATGTGAATCACCGAGCTTTATCGGTTCGCTCAATGCATTCCGTTCGTACAATGTAAGCCTTAAAGGAATAGAAATGGAAAAGGGCGGAATGAAAACGGATGTTCTGGAAGACGTGCTTAAAAGCAGCAGCGGACAGAAACTTATCTACGTTATCCCGAATTTCCAGAATCCTACCGGTGACACAATGTCGGCTGAAAAAAGAAAAGCTGTCTATGAACTGGCTTGTAAGTATGATGCTGTTATTCTTGAGGATAACCCATATGGCAAACTGCGTTTTGCCGGCGAGGAAGTTGAATCCATAAAGAGCCTTGACACACAGGGAAGAGTTTTGTATTCAGGCACTTTTTCAAAGATACTTGCACCGGGACTCAGAGTCGGCTATATAGCAGGACCTCGTGAAATAATACAGAAGATAATTGTCTGCAAACAGGTTTCCGATGTTCATACCAATATATGGGCACAGCTGCTCTGTTACCGTTTTATGACAGAGTGCGACATGGAAAAGCACTATGCCGGACTTCGTGAAATATACCGCAAAAAATGCAGTCTTATGCTGGATAATATGGATAAGTATTTTTCAGCAAAGGTCACATATACAAAGCCTGAAGGCGGATTGTTCATCTGGGCAACCCTTCCGGACGGAAGCGATATGATGGATTTCTGCACAAAAGCTGTTAGAGATTACAAGATAGCTGTTGTTCCGGGAACTGCATTTATGATAAATGAAAGCGAAAAAACCAATTCGTTCCGACTGAATTTCTCTACCCCGACAGATGAACAGATAGTCAGGGGAGTTAAAATTCTCGGAGATATGACAAAAGAAATACTTGATTAAAGAGAGGTAAATTAAAATGGCTGGAAAACGTTCTGTTCTGGACAGATATACAAGTTCACAGAAATATATAGTATCAAGAGGTAAGGCTCTTACATTCCCTGCAACACCTTTTAAGAGAGATTTTGCAGAAAATGAAGTTTATGGTGCGGTTGTTGATATCCCTATGTCACCGACAGTTCTTGCAAGTCTTGTATGTTTTGCAAACGGTGCTGCAAACCTTTACTTCAATCTCGGCGGAGAATATGTAAATGCGGCGGGAAGATACAGAGGTGTTGCACAGGCAGCGTTTGACTTTATCAAGAATGCATCTGACCTCCTCGAAGGCTGTGAAAAGACAACAAAATTTGATATGCCGACAGCAGGCAAAAACTTCGTTTACCTTATCACAAAGGGCGGAGTTTACAAGACAGTTATTATTCCGAACGCTATCCCGACAGAAGCTGAAAACAAAAAGAAGCTTCATTATTATTATCAGAGAGTTATGGCTGAACTCAGAACAGCTCAGCTTAAGGATCAGGCTGCCGGAATCAGCGACGGTTATATCTCAGTAAAATAATTTTCCTTTGCCTTGTGCGGTCTGGGAAAAATACAGATATTTAACGTGAAAAATGGCTGTTCTGTTGAGAATATTAACAGAAATGTCTTGAAAAAAACGTATAATTCTATTAAAATGCCGAAGTTGTGAAAAACTATTGCAATTTGTCGGGTTTTGGGGTATTATATAAAATACTGATTCAGGGAAACAGGTGAAAATGTTGGTAGATTTTCAGTTTAAGGAAAATTATAATATTGATGATCTTCTTGAGGTTATGAAGATTCTCCGCAGTCCTGAGGGATGTCCATGGGACAAGGAACAGACACATAAATCAATAAGACAGGATTTTATTGAGGAAGTCTATGAGGCTGTTGAGGCAATTGACCTTGATGACAGAGAACTTCTGCGTGAAGAACTCGGAGATGTTCTGCTTCAGGTTGTTTTTCACTGCCGTATAGAAGAAGAAAAAAACAATTTTGCCTTTGATGATATCTGTGATGAACTTTGCAAAAAGCTTATTGTAAGACATCCTCATGTTTTCGGTCAGGTGACGGTTTCCGGTACGGGCGAAGTCCTCAGAAACTGGGACAGTATCAAGAAGGAAACAAAGGGTCAGGAAACTTATGCAGATACTCTTGAAAGCGTGGCAAAATCCCTTCCGGCGCTGATGAGAGCACAAAAGCTCGGCAAGAGAGCTATGAGAGCTGGAATGGACTTTGAAACAAAGGAAGATGCTTTTGAATGTATAAAAGCTGAAACTGCTGAACTTGAAGAGGCTATGCAGGAAAGCAGTCAGGAGCATATTGAAGAAGAATTTGGTGATCTGCTGTTTTCATGCGTTAATACTGCAAGACACCTTGGCATAGATGCAGAACTTGCTCTTACAAAGGCATCTGAAAAATTTATAAAAAGGTTTAAGGAAACCGAAAAACTCGTAACGCTGAGCGGAGCCGATATGAAGGCTCTTAGCATAGAAGAACTTGACGTGTTCTGGCGTCAGGCAAAACAAAATATTTGATTTTGGATCAAAAGGAAAATGGAGGAAATTAAAATGACAAAAGCAGAATTAATAGCACAGGTTGCAGAAAAAAGTGAACTTTCAAAGAAAGATGCTGAAAAGGCTATTGCCGCAGTAGTTTCATCAGTTACAGATGCACTCGTTGCAGGTGACAAGGTGCAGCTCGTTGGCTTTGGTACATTTGAAGTTCGTGACCGTAAGGAAAAGGAATCCAAGAACCCAAGAACAGGTGAAAAGATTATCGTTCCTGCTAAGAAGGCTCCTGCATTCAAGCCTGGCAAGGCTCTTAAGGACGCTGTTAACGCATAATTGCGTGATGTCTTGAATTAAAAAGTATCAGGGCGGAGATTTTCTCTGCCCTTTTTGTTTTAAAGGAGGAAATATATGAGACTTGACAAGTATCTGAAAGTTACAAGACTTATCAAAAGAAGAACTATTGCAAATGAAGCCTGTGACGCTGGAAAAATTATGGTCAACGGAAAAATTGCAAGAGCTTCATATGACATAAAAGTCGGCGATATTATTGAAATAAATATGGGCTCAAGACCGCTTAAAGCTAAGGTTCTGAACGTTACAGAATATGTGACAAAGGAAAGTGCAGCCGATAATTATGAGATAATCCAGTGAAAAAAATTATCTGAAAAAACATAAATATTCATATTATTACAGGAAGAACACAAAATTTTTCTTGACATTTTCAACAAAAAAGTATAAAATAAATATATTGTATAAACTTGCACAATTATTACTGCGGCTTTTCATGCGGCTGTAATTAAGTCATAATTTTTAATGTGTGAACGAGGTTTACCAGTTTAATTTTTTATTATATATGATGATAATGAATTTTAATACCTGCAGAATCTGCATGCTAAAAATGAAAATATGAATACGATTATGGCAACATTATCCTGCCGGAGTAATACAGTTATTGTACAATTCCTATAACTATATTAAAGGAGGTAATGTGCGGGCAATGTCACCAACAATTGCTGTTATCTGCTGTATTGCGGCGCTGATTGTCGGGGCGGCTGTTTCCGGTTTCGTCTGCTTTAAGCAGGGTATTGCTTACAGACAGAAACAGGCTGAGTCAGTTATGGGTTCTGCTGAAAAAGAAGCTGAAAGAATCCTGACCGATGCAGACAAGGAAGCTGAATCAAGAAAAAAGGCTGCTCTTGTTGAAGCCAAAGATGAAATCCACAAGCTTCGTTCAGATGCTGAAAAAGAGATCAAGGACAGACGTTCAGAAATTTCACGTCAGGAAAGAAGAATACAGCAGAAAGAAGAAAATCTTGATAAGAAAAATGATAATCTGGAACGTAAGGAAGATGTCCTCCAGAACAAAATTAAAAACGCAGATGAAAAATTAAAAGAAGCTGAAACTATCAAGAAAAGCCAGATGGATATTCTGGAACGTATATCTGAGTTTACAAAGGATCAGGCTAAGGAGTACATACTTAATATGCTTGACGGCGATCTGGTACACGAAAAGGCTGTTAAGATCGCAAACTATGAACAGCAGATAAAAGACGAATGCGATGAAAAGGCAAGAAGCTATATTTCTCTTGCTATTGCAAAATGTGCCGCTGAACAGGTTTCAGAGGCAACGGTTTCTGTAGTTCCTCTCCCGAATGATGAAATGAAGGGAAGAATTATAGGACGTGAGGGAAGAAATATCAGAACTTTTGAAACGCTTACAGGTGTTGATCTGATAATTGATGATACTCCTGAGGCAATCACTCTTTCCTGTTTTGACCATGTAAGACGTGAGGTCGCAAGGATTGCTCTTGAAAAGCTTATTGCTGACGGAAGAATCCACCCGACAAGAATCGAGGAAATGGTTGACAAGGCAAGACGTGAGGTAGAATATAGAATCAAGCAGGAAGGCGAAAGAGCCGTTATGGAAACAAATGTCCACGGCATCAACCATGAGCTTATCAAGCTTATCGGCCGACTCAGATTCCGTACAAGCTACCGTCAGAATGTTCTTGACCATTCTATTGAAGTTGCTCAGCTTTCAGGTATTTTAGCATCTGAACTCGGAGTTGACGCAAATCTTGCAAGACGTGCCGGTCTTCTTCACGATATCGGTAAGGCTCTTACAGCTGAAATTGAAGGTTCTCATGTACAGATAGGTGTTGATGTATGCCGCAAGTACAAGGAAAACCCTGAGGTTATACACGCTATTGAGGCACACCACAATGACGTTGAACCGAGAACAGTTATTGCCTGTATTGTTCAGGCAGCGGATGCTATATCTGCTGCAAGACCTGCTGCAAGAAGTGAAAACTATGAAAACTATATCAAGCGTCTTGAAAAGCTTGAGGAAATATGTACTTCTTATGAGGGCGTTGAAAAATGTTACGCTGTTCAGGCAGGACGTGAAGTAAGAGTTATGGTATCTCCTGAGGTTGTCAATGATGAACGTATGGTTATCATTGCAAGAGAAATCGCTAAACAGATTGAGGGCGAAATGGATTATCCGGGACAAGTTAAGGTAAACATAATCCGTGAAAGCCGTGCTGTTGAATACGCAAAATAGAAATACAAACGCTGTGCATTCTGCATGGCGTTTTTCTTTTATAAAAATTCATATAAATTTAATTAAATCTGAATACCACAGCTGAAAATGTATAAACTACATTCGGAGGCTGAATTTATGAGTATTGTTTTTATTCGTGCAATTATTTTGTACATCATTGTTATTTTTTCTGTAAGACTTATGGGAAAACGTCAGATAGGCGAGCTTCAGCCTTCTGAACTTGTTATAACCATTCTGGTTTCAAATATTGCGACACTGCCGCTGGAAGATCTTAATATACCACTGGCTATGGGAATTCTTCCGATACTTTCGCTTGTCTGCTTTGAAGTTCTCATGTCATGGGCTACTCTCAAATCCAAGCGGCTCAGGCACATAGTTTCCGGTTCGCCGAAGATAATCATAAGAGAAGGCGTGGTTGATCAGAATGTCATGAAGGAACTGCGTTTTTCTGTCGATGACCTTATGACTGCACTTCGGGGGAACAGTATCTTTAATATAAGCGATGTGCAGTTTGCTGTTGTTGAAACGAACGGAAGTGTATCGGTTTATGAAAAGTTCCCTCAGAGGAATGTGAAGAATCAGGATATGAAGATTGACGGCAAATCATCTGACCCGCCGGTGATGCTCATTGCGGATGGAAAAATTATAAAGCAAGGCCTTGCAGAGTGCGGACTGAAAAAGCAGTGGATAACCGACCTTCTGGAACGAAAACACCTTTCGGAAAAAGATGTTTTTATGCTTATGGCAGATAAAAGCGGGGATTATACCCTTGTGAAAAAAGGAGAGCCATATGGTAAGGATTAAGATAAGTATAGGGATAATTGCTGCGATAATTATTCTTGGGGTGGCAGGAATATTCGTGCTCGACCATAAGACCGACCGTGTGATTGATATGCTCGAAGAAACAAAAAAATATTCAGATGCGGGCGATACGCAAATGGCAATTGAAGCTGTCGGAAAACTTGAACAGGAATGGGAAAGATATCACACCTTTGCAAGTATCTTTGTCAGAAACGACAAGATAACAAGTGTCCAGACATCAATGTCAAGGCTTCGTCCGCTTATTGAAAAGGATAATGACGAGCTTAATGCAGAATATGAGAATGTGAAATCGGGGCTTGAATGGATAATAGAAAGCGAGATTCCCAAGTTTTCAAATATAATGTAATCATGAATGGCAGGTCTTTTATGACCTGCTTTTGTGATATTCTACACATTTCTTGACATTTTTGCTGCGTGGCTGTATAATATAGATAAATGTATGAATTTTGAATTTTAAGGAGAAATTTTATGAGTATAAAGTTCCATCTGCCTGATTTTGCAGTGCATTACCGCTTTAACAGGGTTTTTCTTGCAATGATGAAAAATTGTCCGGAGTATTTTTATGATGATATTAAGATAGGCTCAATTTACGGAACGTTTCCGCAGTCTTTGTGGAACGGCGGAAGACTTATGGCAGGTATCTGCGACCGCAGTTATGTAAGAACGGTAGTCAAAACCTTTAATGATATGGGTATACCGCTGAGGTTTACCTTTTCCAATCCTGTTATAACGGAACATGACCTGAAAGACGATTTCTGTAATTTCATTCTGAGAACTGCACATAACGGCATGAATGGTGTTATTGTTGTTTCGCCGATTCTTGAACAGTACATAAGAGAAAATTATCCGAAGTATAAGATAACAAGTTCAACCTGCAAAAGAATAACGGATATAAACAAGCTTAATGAAGAATCTGACAAGGATTATGACATAGTGGTTCTTGATTATGATTTCAATAATAAATTCGACCTGCTTGAACAGGTGAAAAACAAGGAAAAATGTGAGATACTTATAAACGCCTGCTGTCAGCCGAACTGTCCGAATCGTGTAAAGCATTACAATGATATCGGACGTACCCAGAAAGCACTTTGCGAACATATCAGGAAAAAACCGAATAAACCGTTTCGTGCATCTGATTACGGTATAGATGATGAGTATATTCAGAAATGTCCTTATATGTATTACGATGCTGTGGACGTAAGACAGCATTCAACGCATATTACTCCGGAGGATATTTACAACAAATATGTTCCTATGGGATTCAGGCAGTTCAAGATTGAGGGAAGGACAGCAAATATTTTCAATCTTATGGAATATTATCTTTATTACATGGTAAAACCTGAATATAAAGACAAGGCAAGACTTGCCCTCTGTATGAACCTGAACAATATCAACGTTCTTGAGGAACATAACTGATTATTAAGCTGAAGAAAAGCTGACGCTCTTATTGCAGAGCGTCAGCTTTTTAATTTTCATTAATATGAAATTTTTCGATTATCATTTTTGCATCTTCTATGTTCATGCCTTTTATTTTGTTTATTTTTGGATTTTCTGCACTGAAATAAAAATCAAGGCGGCATCTGCCAAACCTTTTGTCAAAATAATCCTGAACTATCTGAACTTTCACAAGTTTATCCTTTTCGACAAGTATTGTATGGAACGCAAAAAATCGTGAATATTTTACATAGCAGAAATTATCTTCAATTATAACGCCCGAGGAGAAAAGTGCTGTTATCTTTACTATGACAAGCCATACAAAAGGTATTTCGAGCATTATTGTTACAAAAAGAATCATGTCTGAAAACGAAGGGTATAAAAGCCATGCAATAACTGAAGCGGCTGCAATTCCCAGAATGAAATATGAAGGGATTCCGCAGTATGTCCAGAAAGCCTTTTTGTTCGGGCTTTTGTAATATTCATCAGGGTTATGGTTTTTGCGTTTTATTTTTTTGTATTTTTTGAATTTGAGAAGGTCAAGAAGATTTTCTTCCTGTTTCGGCATCAGTATCGGAAAAAGAACCGGAAGTTCGTTTTTCTGATTGCCGTATCCAGAACAGCTTATGTGTATTGATGACAGGCGGAATATTTTCATTAAAAGGCTCTGTCTTATATCAATATAGTTTATTTTGTGGTGGTTTATGAAATATGACCTGCGTGTGATTGCACCCATCTGTATTTTCAGTGAATTCGGGTCATCATACATGGTGAACCTTGCGTATCTTAAAAGGTTCAGAATGAATGAAAGCAGCCATGTTGCCGCAAGTGCTATCATGATAACCAGTGCACCTGACGGGATTTTAAGAGCGATATGGACAGTCAGCGAGTCGGCTAAGTGAATGAAGTTCTGTAATTCATTCTGCATAAGATCCATGGTAATCTGTCTTGTCTGGAAAAGAAAGAGGATTATATACACAAATCCTGAAATACTGTTTGAAAATATAAGCGAAAATATTACCATGAGCAAGGCTTTTGGCTTTGTCTTTGAAAACTGGTCATTTTTCGGGTCAACGGTCGGGATGTGTCTGTGCAGACCGTCAAGGTCACGCCGTCTTATAAGAAGGGAAATATTTGATTTTCCGAATATTCCGGAACAGGTGTTGACACGGAATCTTGTTGCCTTTAATGGTCTGAGATAGAAACTCGCTTCTGTGGTTGTGGTTGAAAAGCTGTCATACGGGATAAACGTTTCAGTTACAATAAAATATCCTGAGCGGACTGTTATTCCCTTTTCGCCGAACCGGAAAAACAGAAAGTACCACCTGAAGAAACCGAACAGTAAAATGAGTACCAAAAGTGCAAGTGTATATGAAACACCACTGAACCATTCGGCAAGGCTGTCAAGGTCAAGGGAAAGTTTCTGTATAATTCGTATAATCGGGAAAATCAGTACCCAGATATATTTACCGGTATGCTTGAATATTTTAAGAGGGTGTTCTCGGTAAAGGTTCATAGCAGATTTCCTTTCTGAAGATTACAGGAAAGTTTTGAGCTCAGCAAACTTATCATTATTTAAAAATATAATTACCATAAATCCTCCGTATGCATAGAGAATGATAAGATTAAGGCTTCGCAGGATTTTCCACGGTGAATATACAGACGATGTGAACTGAACCTTGTCAAGCCTTATAATCTGCTTTTTGTGAAAATAAAATCCGCTTTCCTTTATGATTTTTCCGTCTTTTATGCAGTATTTCAGGTTTCGTATATATCTCGGAAGATATATGAACGCAAAGAAAAGTCCAAGCAGAGTGCATATAATAATAAGAGGAATCATAATTATTTTTATAGAGGAGAGAAAAGCTGCTGACAGGGCTATGATGACGATATATGCAACAGCAATGATAACCCATATCGGTTTCAGACAGTCCGGGTCTGCACTGTAATAATGTTCCATAACTATTCTCCTTTTCAGAACTTGTTCGTATAAGCACTATTATTATATTATATCACAAAAGCGAAATCAAGGCAACAAGGGGCGAATAAAATGTCATACAAATTACTTGAAACTGTAAATAAGATTGTGTGGAGTGATTTCCTTCTTATTCTTCTGCTGGGCACAGGACTGTATTTCAGTATAAAGCTGAAATTTTTCCAGATATTCAGAATAAGGCATATTTTCAAAAATACTGTCGGCTCACTGTTTAAGGAAAGATCAACTGTAAAAAGTTCCGACGGAGGGAGCATATCGCAGTTTCAGACGCTGTCAACTGCTCTTGCGGCAACTATGGGGACAGGCAATATAGCAGGGGTTGCAACGGCACTTACCCTTGGCGGAGCGGGAGCAATATTCTGGATGTGGGTATCTGCATTTCTTGGAATGGCTCTCGTTTATGCCGAAAATTATCTCGGGACAATATTCCGGAAAAAGCAGGGTGACTGCTGGTGCGGCGGGCCGATGGAATACCTCGAAAGGGGAACCGGAAGAAAATTTCCGGCTGTATTGTTTGCGGTATTCTGCGTTCTTGCATCTTTCGGAATGGGAAATATGACGCAGGTGAATTCGATTTCATCGTCCCTGTCAGATTCATTCGGGGTTTCACCGTTTGTCACAGGTACAGTCTGTGCCGCTCTGGCATTTGCCGTCATTTCGGGAGGTATAAAGCGAATCGGAAAGGCATCGCAGTACCTGATACCGATATTGTCTGTGGTTTATATTTCAGCCTCAGTAGTAATTATAATAAAAAACAGGAGCAATATGCCTGATACAATAAAAAATATTTTCACAGGTGCATTCGGTGTCAGCTCAGTAGGCGGAGGAATCTGCGGTGCGGCAGTTAAAAGGTGTATCAGCACAGGACTTCGCAGAGGTGTTTTTTCAAATGAGGCTGGGCTTGGAAGTTCCTCGCTTCTCCATTCAGCATCTGATAATCAGGACCCACACAGACAGGGATTATGGGCAGTTGCGGAGGTTTTCATTGATACAATAATATGCTGTTCACTTACTGCATTTGCGGTGCTTTCAAGCGGTGTTTCAGGTTCGGGCAGGGACGGTGTTGTACTTGTTACACAGGCTTTCAGAACGGTTATGGGTAATGCCACACCTGTTTTTATGTCGGTTTCGGTTTCGCTTTTTGCATTTGCAACGCTTATCAGCTGGTTTTACTGCGGAGAATGTTCCGTAAGATATCTGTTCGGCAGGTGCGGAGTGCCGTTTTACAAGATATTGTTTGTTTTCTTTGCATTTATCGGTTCGCTTGCTGAGCTAAGAGCTGTCTGGACAGTATCTGACATATTCAACGGTCTTATGGCTCTGCCGAACCTTGCAGGACTGATAATTTTGCGAAAATATGTGAAAAGCGAATAAAGTCAGGCTGTTGCAGACAATAATAGTACATATAGCAATACAACAAGATACTTCGATTATTTTATTACATTGCTACAGGTAACCGCTGAAAGGGGAATGGAAAAATGAAACCGATATTGCAGGAAAATAAAATTATAGGTACTATGTCGCCCGAAGAAGCCGTTTTTACAGGAATGGCGGCGGCATCATGCTCCAGACGCATTGCTGTAGGCAGAAGCGGAATGTCCAGAATGGCAGAAATGGCTTTATGTGCAGGGATAATTGCCATGGGCTCTGATGTCATACTGCTTGGAAAATGCCTTGAAACGGAAGTATTCTTTGCATCACGTCTTGCAGGTTGTGACCTTTGCCTTTATATCAAGGACGAACCGCTTATGAAAATAGAGGTAAGAAGCAAAGGCGGACTTCCCCTTGACTGTGACACTCAGGATCGTATAAATAAAAAGCTGAGTCAGCATGAGTTTCCGGAGGATATGCCGGAGGAGGGAACTGTTACGGACGGACAGGGATTCCGTGAGGTTTACAGACAGCATATAGAAGCGGCTGTTCCCGAAAAATGCCCTTATTCTGTAAGAATAGGAAAGGCGGCGGTTCTGCCGAAGATACATTTTAACGGAACCGGTAATGAAGAACTGGTCATTCAGCTGAGTGCAGACGGAACAAAAGCATCAGTTTACTCGGAAAAAAGCGGATTTCTGTCATATGAAAAACTGATATTCATATGTTGTCTTGACCTTTTTGAGAATGGTAAAGACGTCGGACTTCCGTTTGAGTTTCCGTTTTCAGCGGATAATTTTGCGGCAAAGTTCGGCTGTAAGGTTTACAGGTATTTTGAAAATTCCGACGGCTATTCTGACGACAAGGGCAGAAAACTTGCAAGGGAACAGAATTTCACTCTTGACGGGCTGTATCTTGCGGTAAAATTCATTTCTGTGATTACAAAGAAAAATGTAAGTCTGAAAGATGTATCCCCGCTTATTCCGGATTTTTATGTTACAAAAAAGTTTGTGGAACTCAGCAGTGAGAAGGTTGACAGTATTCTTAATCACTGGGAGGCTAATATAACTCCCGGAGGAACAACTTTTTCCGGCAAAAGCGACAGGGTTGTGATGCAGCCTTCATCTTCCGGAAGGGGACTCTGGCTACAGATAGAAAGCAGAAACATGGAAACAGCAGCTGAATTATGCGGAAAAATTGAAGAAAAGCTGAAAAACAGCTGACAAATAGGCATTTCCTTAAAAAATAAGAGGTTTTAAACAGATTTATTAGTGCAAAATTTTCTTGACAATTTCAAGCAGTTTGCGTATAATTAATATGTATATTTATAAGCAGAGGTATATTGCTTGTATATTTTTAATTTTGTTTTAATGGCATAAGTCTGTGCCTTAAATAATATATCAGATTCGGAACGAAAAAAATCTGAATTAACCGGAGAAACCGTATGGGTTCTGTTCTCTGAAGTGAACGATTTGAAACAGGGAACAGGGTGTCGGCTTATACGGTGTTCTGTCCGGACATCAAACAACTACATAAAAATCCGGAATAACGAAACATTAAAGCTATGAAAGGCAGAATGTGTTTAAGGTGATGCCGCATAATCTCTGTGCGTGAGCCTTAGGACTTATTATTTATTTTTTCTAAGCAATGACAGCATGAATTTATTTCAAGCCTTACACGACGGGCGGATTTAATTTTATTTTACAGTTCTATCATACCATATGAAAAAAATTAAATAGTCGATGAATAAGTTACCGGAAAAAGAAAAGCGAGGTAATATAGTGGAAAATAATCAGACAAAACCGTATGACAAGAAAAGAGAATTTAAAAAGGGAGAATTCAGACGTCCGAGAGTTCAGAGAAAAAACTCTGCCGTACCGGCAGTGAAATCAGAACAGCGTGAAAAGACAGGACACGAAAAGCCGAAAAGAGAAGTCAGAAGAACTCCTGTCAGAATAATTCCTCTCGGAGGACTTAATGAAATCGGAAAGAATATGACAGTTATAGAATGCTGTAACGATATGTTTATCATCGACTGCGGAATGGCTTTCCCTGATGCGGAAATGCCGGGTGTTGACATCGTTCTTCCGGATTTCACATATGTTGAGAAAAACAAGGAAAAACTTCGTGGTATCGTTCTTACTCACGGACATGAAGACCATATCGGCGGACTTGCCTATTTCCTTAAAAAGATAAATGTGCCGGTTTACGGAACAAAGCTTACACTTGGACTTGTTGAAGGAAAGCTTCGTGAACACGGTCTTGAGGGAAAGGTAAACCTGAATGTTACCGCTCCGAGAAAAACAGTTAAGATGGGCTGTATGGCGGTTGAATTCATAAGAGTAAACCATTCAATTCCTGATGCAGTGGGAATGGCTGTACACACTCCTGCCGGAGTTATCGTTCACACCGGCGACTTCAAGATAGATTTCAGCCCGATAAACAGCGGAATAATCGACCTTACACGTTTCGGTGAACTCGGAAGCAAGGGTGTTCTTGCACTTATGGCGGATTCAACAAATGCTGAGCGTCCGGGATATACACAGTCTGAAAGAAAAGTCGGCGAATCTTTTGAAAAACTGTTTAAAAAAGCAGACGGAAAAAGAATCATTATTGCGACTTTCTCATCAAATATACACAGAATTCAGCAGATACTCAACTGTGCTGAGAGATACGGAAGAAAGGTTGCCGTATTCGGAAGAAGCATGATAAATGTTATCACAACGGCGATAGAACTTGGCTATCTTTCTGTTCCTAAGGGCGTTCTTATTGATATTGACATGATGAACCGTTATGACAGCTCCGAAATAGTTCTTATAACTACCGGAAGTCAGGGCGAACCTATGTCAGCACTTACAAGAATGGCTATGAACGACCACAAAAAGGTAAACATCACTCCGATGGACTTTATCATAATTTCAGCTACTCCGATACCGGGAAATGAAAAGTATGTTACAAAGGTTGTCAACGAACTTATGAAATCGGGTGCTGAGGTTGTATACGAAGCGATGTATGAGGTACACGTTTCAGGACACGCCTGTCAGGAAGAGCTTAAACTTATACAGGCACTTACAAAGCCTAAGTTCTTTATTCCTGTTCATGGTGAATACAAGCATCTTAAAAAACACGCTGAACTTGCACTTTCTCTCGGAATGCCGAAGGAAAACATTATAATTGCGGAAATAGGAAACGTTATCGAAACTGACGGTACAAAAATGAATATCGTTTCACAGGTCCCTGCCGGACGTGTACTTGTTGACGGTCTGGGTGTAGGCGACGTTGGTTCAATAGTTCTCCGTGATAGAAAGCATCTGGCACAGGACGGACTTATCATAGTTGTTGTGGGAATTGACAAGGCGTCAAATACCGTTGTTTCAGGGCCGGATATTATTTCAAGAGGATTTGTTTATGTAAGGGAATCTGAGGAACTTATAGATAACGCTAAAAATCTTATGGGACATACTCTTGATGAGTGTACGGTTCAGGACTTCAGGGAATGGAATTCCATTAAAACAAGAATGCGTGATGCACTTTCAGATTATATCTATGAGAAGACAAAGCGCAGTCCTATGATACTTCCAATTATTATGGAGATCTGATTTTCAGTTTAAAGAGGCGGAGGTGAATCTGTTGAAGAAAAGAATTCCTTATAGTTTTGTTGCGGCGGCACTGCTGCTGGTTATATCAAGCGTTTTTTCTGCTGTAATGCTTGAGGAATACAGTACTCGGCGGTTCATTCTCGCTGTTGTTCCGGCAGTTGTTTTTTCAGCTGTGCTTATCGCAGAGATAATTATGGCACAGAGAAATTCGATAAAATTCATTGCAAAACTTAATGAATCTGTCGGCGTGGCTGAAAATGAAATAATGTATTATTCTGAAACTCCGGCTGTTATTGTTGATGAGGATTATGTCGTTTTATGGTGTAACAGGGAATTCAGCAGTCAGCTTATTGATGACCATGAAATTTTCGGTACTGATATTGCAAGGGCTCTTGATCTTGATATAAAGGAACTTTTCACAGACAGAATCACCAAGACTGAATATAACGGAAAGCTTTACAAGGTTTCATCAATTCCTGTCGAAAAGAACGATACAAAGCTTATCTATATCAGCTTTACGGATATTTCGGAGTTCGCAGAGCTTTTCAGCAAATACAAGAGAACCCGTCCTTCGGTAATTCTGCTTGTTATAGACAATTATGAGGACGTTCTCCAGAATTTTAAAGAGAGCGAAAAAGCACAGGTTGCTGCCGCAACAGAAACGCTCCTTGAGGAATTTATGTCAAGAACAACAGGTGTTCTGAGGAAACTCAGTCATGATAAATTTATTGCTGTTATAGAAGAACAGCACTTATGCGAGATTATAAACTCCAAGTTTGAAATACTTGACAACGCAAGAAATATTACTGTCGGTGACAGGAGCAACATCATAACTCTTTCGATAGGTGTCGGAAGGGGAGCTTCCACACTGGAAGAAAGCGAATCTTTCGCTAAACAGGCTCTTGATATGTGCCTTGGAAGAGGAGGCGATCAGGCGGCAGTAAAGACCGAAAACGGATTCAAGTTTTACGGCGGCGTTGCAAAGGGCGTTGAAAAGAAGTCAAAGGCAAAGTCACGTATCATTTCAAATGCGGTGCAGGAGGTTATACATAACAGCAGCGAGGTGTTCATCATGGGACACAGGTTTGCTGACCTCGACGCAGTTGGTTCGGGAACAGGTCTTGCAGGAGCAATAAGAATGATAGGCGAAGAGGCTTATTATGTTGTCGATTTTGAAAAGAATCTGTCACATTCGCTTGTAAGCAGTATTCAGAAAGAATATGATGACCTTATAATCTCCCCGGAAGAGGCTGAACAGAGGTTTTCGGATAACAGCCTGCTTATTATAGTTGACACTCACAATGCAAACCTTGTTGAAAGCCGTAAGCTATATGAAATGGCAGGACAGAAAATTGTCATTGACCATCATAGAAAGTCTGTCAATTTCATTGATGATGCGGTTATTTTCTATCATGAACCGTATGCATCTTCCGCATCAGAAATGGTGTCGGAGATGATACAGTACTTTAAGAATGTAAACCTTGTTCCGCAGGTGTTAGCCGAGGCACTTCTTGCCGGAATTACACTTGATACCAAAAATTTCGTTATGAAAACCGGTGTCAGAACTTTTGAAGCGGCGGCATATCTCAGAAAGTGCGGAGCGGATACCATTAAGGTAAAGGGTTTCTTTACAAGCTCAATAGAGGATTACAGGAAAAGATCCGAACTTATCTCAGATGCGGAGATTATAGGAAGCTGTGCAATTGCGGTTGCACGAATGCAGTCGGCTGATATAAGAATAATTGCACCACAGGCGGCAGATGAGCTTCTCAGCATAGAAAATGTTGATGCATCATTTGTAATATACAAGACCGGAAATGTCACAAACATTTCGGCAAGATCGCTTGGAATACTTAATGTTCAGGTGATAATGGAAAAGCTGGGCGGCGGCGGTCACCAGACTATGGCGGCAGTTCAGCTGGAAAATACTTCTTTTGATGAAGCAAAGAAAATGCTTATCGAGGCAATTAAAAGCGATTGATGAGGAAAGGACAAAATAATGAAAGTGATTTTTTTACAGGACGTTAAAGGCTCAGGAAAAAAAGGCGAAGTGAAAAACGTTTCTGACGGATATGCAAGAAATTTTCTTATAGGAAAGGGGCTTGCTGTTGAGGCAACAGCAAAGAACATGAACCTTCTGGACGGACAGAAAGCGTCAGTTCAGCATAAGAAAGATGTTGAAAAACAGACAGCTGAGGAAATTGCAGCTGCCATAAACGGAAAAACTGTAAAGGCAATTGCCAAAGCAGGTTCAAACGGCAGACTCTTCGGCTCTGTTACTTCCGGAAATATTGCTGAGCTAATTGAAAAACAGTTCGGAAAGAAAATCGACAAAAAGAAGATAACACTCAAAACTGAAATAAAGAACTTCGGAACATATGAAGCAGATATCAAGCTTTATAATGGTGTAACTGCGAAGGTTACAGTTGAAGTTGAAGAAGGCTGAGAGAATACGGAGTTTTAGAAATTCATGGATTATACAGATTTTTCCGATAAGGAACTGCCTTACAGCCTTGAAGCAGAACAGACTATTCTCGGTGCAATCCTGATTGAACAGTCGGTCATTTCTGTTGTACTTGAAAAGATAAGACCTGAAAGCTTCTTTAATGAACAGCACAGGCAGCTTTTCAATATAATGCTCAGAATGTTTACTTCTGGAATCAGGGCAGATGTAATTACGGTTCTGAATGAAGCTGTAAAGGAAAAAATATTTGAATCGGCTCAGGAAGGCAGAAACTATCTGGCGGCTCTTGTCAATATGGTTCCGTCGGTGGATAACATTGACAGCTATTGTACGATAGTTGCCGAGAAATACTATGTAAGGAGTCTTGCGCTTGTTGCAAGGGAACTTCTTCATGAGATTTCCATGGGACAGAGTTCAGCTCAGGTTCTGCTTGATTCGGCTGAGCAGAAAATTTTTGATATAAGACAGGGCAAGGACGTTAAGGGTCTTACTCCGATAAGCGATGTTGTGTTTGAATCGTGGGACAGACTTCAGAAAATTTCAGGCCCTGACAAGGAAAAGTATCTCGGTGCAAAAACAGGGTATACTCTCCTTGATACGATAACCACTGGTCTTAATAAATCAGACCTTATTATACTTGCTGCACGTCCTGGTATGGGTAAAACTTCATTTGCACTGAATATTGCGACAAATGTTGCAAGGCATTCCAACAAGGAAGTTGCAGTATTTTCACTCGAAATGTCCAAGGAACAGCTTGCTACAAGAATGCTTTCAACGGAGGCACTTGTTGACTCCAACAAGCTCAGAAGCGGTTTCCTTTCGGACGATGACTGGGTAAGACTTGCCTCAAGTGCTGATGTTCTCTGCAATATGCCGATATTCCTTGACGATACCGCCGGAACAACGGTTCAGCAGATAAAGGCAAAACTCAGACGTGTAAAAAGTCTGGGACTTGTTGTAATAGACTATCTTCAGCTTTTAGGCTCGACTATCAAGTCAGAGAATCAGGTTCTCAGGATTTCCGAAATAACACGAAATCTGAAAATCATGGCAAAGGAAATGGACGTTCCTGTTATACTGCTTTCACAGCTTAACCGTGGTGTTGAAAGCCGTCCGGATAAGCGGCCTTTGCTGTCAGACCTGAGAGAATCGGGTTCTATCGAACAGGACGCAGATATAGTAATGTTCCTTTACAGAGATGCTTATTATAATAAGGAAAGCACAGAACCTAATGTTTCCGAATGTATTGTTGCTAAAAACCGTCATGGTGATACAGGAACTGTAAAGCTTATATGGGACGGTCAGTTCACACGCTTTTCAAATGCGGATTTCAATACGCCTGCGGAGGGTTAAATGCTGAAAGAAAAAGTAACTGAAACACTCAGAACATACGGTATGATAAAAAAGGGCGACAGGGTTACAGTGGCTTTGTCGGGCGGTGCAGACAGCGTTTGCCTGCTGCTTGTGCTTTGCAGCCTTTCGGAGCAGTTTGGATTTGAAGTTGATGCTATTCATATAAATCACTGTATCAGGGGGGCAGAAAGCGACAGAGATGAAATGTTCTGCCGTAAACTTTGCGAAAGCAAGGGCGTTCCTATAAAGGTTGTTGTCTGCGATGTTCCTGAAAAAGCCGCACAGATGGGAAAATCCATCGAGGAAGCGGCAAGAGATATCAGATATATGAATTTTGCGGAGCATACCGCAAATGGCGGGAAAACAGCAACGGCACATACTGCATCGGATAATGCCGAAACAATGCTTTTAAACCTCATAAGGGGAACAGGTATAAAGGGACTTTGCGGAATACCGCCTGTGAGGGATAATATTATAAGACCTCTGATTGACGTTACAAGGGAACAGGTTGAGGAATATCTTGAAGGTATGGGTCAGGACTATGTGACTGATTCAACAAACCTTTCAGATGATTATACAAGAAACCGGATAAGGCACAGGATAATTCCGGAGATTCTTAAAATAAACAGCGGATTCTACAAAACATTTGCCGCTGAAAGAGATATCTTAAAAGAAGAAAACGAATTCATTGAAAAAACCGCAGAGGAATCATATAAAAAATGTCTGGTAAACGGTGTTCTTTCCAGAACGCACAGCTATCCTAAAGCCCTTAGAAGGCGTATGACGGCTAAGTTTCTGGACGAAAACGGACTCCCTTCGGGATATGAAAAAATAAATGAAGTCAGCAGTCTTTCTGAAAAAAACGGAAAGATAAATATAAAAAAAGGTATATATGTTATCAGTAAAAATGGTGATATTTCTGTTGTGCATGAACGGCAGAAACCCGAAGATATTCAGATGCCTTTGAAAAACGGCAGGAATTTTCTCTTTGAGGGGAAATGCCTGACAGCTGAGGAAACAGACTGTGGAGGAACTCTTATCGACCTTGATAAAGTCCGGGGAAAGATAATAGTCAGAAATCGCAGATACGGGGACAGAATCAGGCTTTCGGGACGGAATTTTACATCGTCCGTTAAAAAGCTGCTTAATGAAAATGTTCCGCCGGAAAAGCGGGATACAGTTTATTTTCTTGCAGATGATGAGGGACTTATTTATGCTGAAAATTTTGGCGTAGCAGAAAGAGTAAAGGTAACTGGGGAAACAACTCGGATATTATCCGTAAAAACAGAGGAAGTGATAGAAAATGGCACAGAGTATTAATGAAGTTCTTTTTTCGGCAGAAGATATAAAAGAACGTGTAAAACAGCTTGGGGCAGAACTTGCTGAGGAATATAAGGATAAAAATCCGCTTCTCATATGTCCGCTTAAAGGTTCTGTTATGTTTTTTGCTGACATTATAAGGGAAATGGATATCCCTTGTGAAATTGACTTTATGGTGGTTTCAAGTTATAATAGTAATACCGTAAGTTCAGGTGAAATCAAGATACTTAAAGACCTTTCGTCAAGTGTAAACGGCAGACACGTTGTGATTATTGAGGATATTATTGATACAGGTCTTACTCTTTTTAACCTTAAAAGAGTTCTGGGGCACAGAAATCCGGCATCTCTGAAAATATGTACGCTTCTTGACAAGCCTTCCAGAAGAATCGCAGATATAACCGGCGATTACTGCGGATTTGTTATTCCTGACAAATTTGTTGTAGGCTATGGAATGGACGTCAATGAACAGTACAGGAATCTGCCTTATATAGGCATTTACAATCCGGATAATACATAAAGCCCGTCGGATATGCCGTTAAAAGTATATTACATATGAGCAAAGAAATGGAGTGAATTTATTGGCAGCTAACAGAAACAACAAAGGCATTGCGGCTTATATTGCAGTTGCAGCGGCTCTTATAATCGCATTTTTCGTTATTTTCCCGAAGCTTACTGATTCATCAAAGGATACACAGTATTCTGAGGTTATTTCCTATTTTGATGATTACAAGGTAAAATCCTATACTCTGGATCTGGGAACAGGCGAACTCAAATATACACTTGAGGGCGAGGATAAGGTCAGAACATATGAAGTGCCTAACGTAAGCATTTTCCTTGATGATACCGATTCAGAAGAAAATAATTACAGAGCGGAATATAATAAAAGACACCCTGATGCTCCGCTTGAACAGGACTATAAAAAGATAAAGGATAATTCATGGCTTATTTCCGTTATCCCGACAGTTCTTCTTCTTGTAATGGGTATTGTTTTGTTCTTCTTTATGATGAAACAAGCAGGCGGAGGAGGAAAGTATACCTCTTTCGGCAAGGCCAATATCAAAAACCAGAATCACCAGGGCAAAAAGGTGACGTTTGCAGATGTTGCCGGTGCTGATGAAGAAAAGCATGAAATGGAAGAAATAGTTGACTTCCTTAAAAATCCTAAGAAATATTCGGATATCGGTGCGAGAATTCCTAAGGGCGTTCTTCTGCTCGGTCCTCCGGGAACAGGTAAAACTCTCCTTGCGAAGGCTGTTGCAGGTGAGGCGGGCTGTCCGTTCTTCCCGATTTCGGGTTCTGACTTCGTGGAAATGTTTGTCGGTGTCGGTGCATCAAGAGTCCGTGATCTGTTTGAACAGGCGAAGAAAAATGCTCCGTCCATCATCTTTATAGATGAGATAGACGCTGTCGGACGACAGAGAGGAACAGGGCTCGGCGGCGGTCATGATGAACGTGAACAGACACTTAACCAGCTTCTCGTTGAAATGGACGGCTTTACGGGCAATGAAAGTGTTATAGTCATTGCGGCAACTAACCGCCGTGATATTCTTGATCCGGCACTTTTAAGACCGGGACGTTTTGACAGACAGATTGTTGTCGGTTATCCTGATATAAGCGGACGTGAAGCGATACTTAAAGTTCATACAAGAAATAAACCACTTGGCCCGGACGTTGACCTTAAAACAATTGCTAAAACTACAGCCGGATTTACCGGTGCTGACCTTGAGAACCTTGTAAACGAGGCTTCGCTTCTTGCGGCAAGAGCAGACAGAAAAGCTATTACAAAGGAAGATATTGAGGAAGCTACAATTAAAGTTGTTGCAGGACCTGAAAAGAAATCGCACATTATCACAGAGCATGAGAGAAAGCTTACTTCATATCATGAGGCAGGTCATGCAGTCAGCACATACTATTGCCCTTCACAGGACAAGGTGCATCAGGTTTCTATTATTCCGAGAGGAATGGCAGGCGGTTATACAATGTCACTGCCTGAGCATGACAAGTCTTACAGAAGCAAGACGGAAATGCGTGAAAACATCGTTACACTTCTCGGCGGACGTGTTGCAGAAAAGCTTATACTTGAAGATATCTCAACAGGTGCTTCAAATGATATCGAAAGAGCAACAGCTATCGCAAGAAGCATGGTAACCAGATATGGTTTCAGCGACAAGCTTGGCCCTATGGTTTACGGTAATGACCAGAATGAAGTGTTCCTTGGCAGAGATTTCAGCAGCGGAAGAAACTATTCTGAAAACGTTGCGGCAGAAATTGATGCAGAGATGCGTGAAATCATTGAGGATTGCTATCAGAAATGTATTGATATTCTGAAAGAACACATTGATCAGCTCCATTTCCTTGCAAGGTATCTTATGAAATATGAAAAGATTGATGACAAGGACTTTGCGGCACTCATGAAAGGCGAAATGGATCCTTCTGTTATTGAACCGGATGCAAAGCCGGAAGATAATTCAGAAGTAAAAACTGAAGAAACAGAACAGCCGAATGAATAAATAAAAACAAATGCCCGCAGGAATTTAACCTGCGGGCATTGCTGTATTCAGAAACAAAAAAAGTAGCACCGCTTTTGCGGTGCCGAGAGAGGGATCACAATACACGACTGTTATTCGCGTTATTAAAGGCCCGTTAAGAACCAATGAATATATCAGAATTAATAGTTGCAGGTAAAAAAATCATTATCACTATATATCTTTTTAAATTCATTCTTTACCTGTTTTTTTAAGCAGACTGAGCATATAAATGCATCATTTACCACAAACTGAACAAATGAAAATCCGTCGCAGCCGATAGCCTTTATAGCAGAACCTTCAAACAGAAATTCAGCAGTGTTCAACGGATAGGAAATACCGATTCCAACGGCTTTTACAAAACTTTCCTTTAAAGTCCAGACTCTGAAAAAGGTTTCATCGGGAGATTCCGAGGAAATGACCGCTTCAGCTTCTCTTTGTGAAAATGAGCGTTTCAAAACTCTTTCGGGAAATTCTCTGATATTTTCTACATCTACGCCGATTTCACAGTTGTCAATACCACAGACAGCAAGACCGATGCAATGGCTGATGTTAAAGAAAACACCGGAGTTTTTCAGATACGGCTTTCCGTATTCATTATAGCTTATATTGCTGTCAAAATCTGTGTGATAAGCCAGCAGTTCGCTTTTCAGCACTCCGTAAATATCATCATGGAGTTTTTTTCTGTGCTGTGCTTTACTGCCGTCCAGAGCAAACGGTCTTTTGACAAAATAAAGCATATATTAGCCCTTTTTAGAGGGTGATTTTGGTGTTTTTCCTGTTGTAGCTTTTGTAGTTGATGTTTTAGCTGTTTTTGTTGCAGCTTTGGATTCAGCTTTTGCAGCAGCAGTTTTAGCGGCAGCCTTTGTAGTCTTAGCGGCTGTTTTTGCAGCACTCTTTACTGCTGAAGTTGTTTTCTTAACTTCCTTTTCGATTTCTTCCTTTACAGACTTTGCTTTGGAAGAAGCTCTTTTTGTTCTGGAAGGTTTCTTGTTGCCGTCAATAACAGGCTGGATGGAGAAAGCCTTTGCCATATCGCCCTGAATATTGAGTTTTCCTGATTCAAGAGCGTCCTGTTCACTGAGCTTTCCTGAGAACAGAGAGATAATGTCATCTCCTGCGGCTGTAAATACAGCGTTGTTGTCAGCATAGTCATAAGGTTCAACAGCAAGATTACCGTCCTTGATTTCAACGTAGAAAGCACCTTCGCCTTCGCCTGTAATATTTATCTGAATAGCAAGATGATCTTCGTAATTACTTACATCAGCAGAGCCAAATTCCTTTTTAACCTTGTCAACGATTTCCTGAAAAGTCATAATAATCCTCCTGAGTCAAACATATTTATTTACTTTAAATTTTTTATAAATACATAAAGTTTACATTCTCATATAATATTTATAACACAAATTTCACCGTAAAGTCAATTGACGATATGTAGATTTTTTTTAATAGATTAACGCAAAAAAACGTTAATTTTTTCTTTGATTTACAAAAAAAACTCGTAAATAAGTCATTTAAAATAGAATTTGAACAAAACACAAAGTTTTTAAAATGAAATACTGGTTATTTTGCCGTTATTTTTAATTGTGCAAATTGACGAATATACGGGTGCTTTTTTGTTGAATACACCATTTTTATTAAACGGTTTTGATTTTTTCCGGTGCGTGAAGAACCAACACATCATCTTCCATGATAGCCGTCGGGCCTCTTGGAATAACAACGTCCTGCCCTCTTTTTATAAGTATTACAAGATTTTTTGAAACAGCGGCAAAATCCGAAATGTTCTTGCCTATCCAGCCGCTGGAATGATTTATCCTGTACTCCATAAACTGAATATCGCCTGTTCCGCGATATTCCGGAGCACTTACCACAACGATGTCGCCGTCTTTGATTATGGTTTTTCCGTTCGGGATTATGCTCTTATCCCCCCTTATTATAAGAACGAAAAGGAGATCCCATGGAATGGAAAGTTCCCTTATCTTTTTGTTTTTCCATGGGTGGTCGCCCTGAACGGTAAGCTTTATGAACTGTACATCAAGTTCCTCAACATAGTCATTGAAGGTTTTGAGGACATCTGAATTGTCGTCCGTCATTCCGAAAACCTTTGCCATAAAAGGAATCAGCGAACCCTGAACAGTTATTGAAATAAGGACTATGCAGAACACTATATGGAAAATGTCGTTTTTCAGTGTGTTTACTGATACCACTGCCATTATAGCGAAAACAATTGATGCCGCACCACGAAGTCCCGACCATGAAACAAGGAGCTGCTGACGTATACTGCATTTAATAGGGGAAAGGATTCCGAAAATTACAAGCGGTCTTGCAATGATAATCATAAACAGCGATATTGCAAGAGCCTGAGTGAAAACTGACGGAAGTGCCGACGGAGATGACAGAAGTCCCAGAAGGAAGAATATGAGCATCTGCATAAGGCCGGTTACTCCGTCAAAGAAGTGAACCATTGATTTTTTGTTCTTTATGTCTGAGTTTCCGAGAATTATTCCGACAATGTATGTGCTCAGATATCCGTTTCCGTCAATAAGTGACGGCAGAGCGTATGCCAGAACCGCAATTGCCAGTACAAAAGCGGCATCGAATCCCTCCGTGGTAAAGCGGAATTTTCTCAGGAAGAATTTTGCGGCAAAAGCAATTGCAAATCCCAGAGCAAGCCCATAGGCAAATTGTGCAAAAATCAGATAGGCTGTCTGAATACCGCTTGCCTTTCCCTGTATCAGAGAAAGCATTATAGCAGTGAGCATATATGAGCATGGGTCATTGCTTCCGCTTTCTATTTCAAGGAGCGAAGCAGTGTTTTCTTTAAGACCAAGCTTTTTTGAACGCAGTATTGAAAATACGGAAGCAGCGTCAGTAGAACTTATTACTGAGCCGACAAGCATACTTTCAAGGAAAGGAAAATGCAGGATGTAATAGCAGAAAATTCCGGTAAGACCGGCAGTTGCCGCAACGCCGAGTGTAGAAAGAAAAATGGATTTTGCTGCAACAGGACGTGCTTCTTTCCAGTTTGTACCGAAACCGCCGTAAAACATAATGAAGATAAGGGCAACGGAGCATATTTTCTCAGCAAAGCCGTAATTTTCAAACTGTATCTTCAGTATGCCGTCTGAGCCGAAAAGCATTCCAAGACCGATAAATGCTATCAGAACCGGAATTCCTATTTTGTTTGATACTCTGTTGAAAAGAACGCAGATTATAATTACAATTGAGGAAATCAGCAGAGCAAGAGCCATTTGTACCTCCTTAAACCAGTTTCATTATCAGAAGTCCTGCAAGCAGGAAAAGAAGAATGCCGACCATTATAAAATTAAAAATGGCTGTATGCTTTCTGCCTTCCTTGTAGCTTTCAATGCCGTTCCAGCCGGAAACAACGCACAGTAAAAGTGACGAAGCGATTATTCCGACTATCTGCGGGATTATCTTTGTCCAGCCGAGAATGACTATCACAATTACGACTGCACACATTATTGCTCTTATCATGTTGGATTTTTTGCTGCTGTTCATAAGTATCTCCTCCGTTTTAATTTTTTCGGGTAACTTTGTGTTTTGAGCCGTCCTTTTCAACGATATAGGTGTTGTCAAGCTGAGAAGTAAGGCTTCTGACGAAACTGTCACGATATTCCTGTCTTAAAGCCGCCTGTTCAGCTTTTTCTTCGGGGGACAGTTCCTCTTTGCGTGATTTTCTTGCAAGAAAGTTTATTCTGTCTATCTTCTTTTGTTCCATTGAAGTACAAAACCTCCTACTATAATAGTATATGTATATCATACCATATTTTTAAATTAAATTCAATATTTTAAATACATTATTTACTTGCATTTTTCTGAAAATGTGGTATTATTATTCTAAGACCAAAACAGTATTTACGGAGAATCATTATGGCTAAAACAGCAATTATTACAGGCGGTTCAAGAGGCATCGGAAAAGCGGTGGCATATGCTCTTGCAGAGGACGGGTTTATCCCGGTTATAAATTATGTGAAAAACCGTGAAATGGCTGAAAAAACTGCATCAGAAACAGGCGGCATTGCCTTTATGGCTGACGTTTCAGACAGCGGGCAGGTCATGCAGATGATAAAGGAAATTCATGACAGGACAGGGCAGATAGACGTTCTTGTAAACAATGCAGGGATTTCCGTTTCGGGACTTTTTACAGATATAACGCCGCAGCAGGCACAAAGGCTGTGGGATATTAACGTACAGGGAGTGTTCAACTGCACAAAAGCGGTTCTGCCGCATATGATACACAGAAAGTATGGCAGGATAATCAACATATCGTCAATGTGGGGGCAGGTCGGGGCTTCATGCGAAGTTCATTACTCCGCTTCAAAAGCGGCGGTTATCGGATTTACCAAAGCACTTGCAAAAGAAGTCGGGCTTTCGGGTATAAATGTGAACTGTATAGCTCCGGGCGTTATAGATACAGATATGAATGCCTGTTACAGTGAAGACGTTATGCAGGAACTGCGTGATGAAACACCGCTCGGAAGAACAGGAAAGCCGGAAGATATTGCACAGGCGGTTTCGTTTCTTGCCTCCGGAAAAAGTGATTTTATAACAGGACAGGTAATCGGCGTAAACGGCGGATTTATTATTTAGGAGGAAAACAGAATGGACGAAAGATTAAAACAGCAGATAGATTTTATCATTGAAATTGACAAGCTGAAAAATATCAGGCGACAGACGCTTGTTCTTGGTGAAGACCGTCAGGAAAATGATGCTGAACACAGCTGGCATCTTGCAATGCTTGCATTTTTGCTGAAAGAATATGCAAATGAGGAATTTGACGTGCTGAAAACCATAAAAATGGTGCTTATACACGATATTGTTGAAATAGATGCCGGCGACACTTACTGTTATGATACAGAAGGGTATAAAACAAAGGCAGACAGGGAACAGAAAGCCGCTGACAGAATTTTCGGCATACTTCCGCAGGATCAGGGAAATGAACTGATGGAACTCTGGAGAGAATTTGAAAGAATGGACACTCCGGAATCAAGATTTGCCTGCGTTCTGGACAGAATGCAGCCACTTCTGCTGAACTATACTAAGGGCGGAATATCATGGCAGTCACACGGAGTGAACAGTGAACAGGTCAGAGGCAGAAACCAGTGCATAAGAAACGGTTCTGAACAGCTCTATAATTTTATTATGGAAATTATTGATGACGCAGTTGAAAAGGGCTATCTGAAAAAGTAAATAAAAGTCGGTATTACTGATAATTTGTCAGGTAAAAAGCCATTGTTAAAACTCACAAAACAAAATGTAAATTATACGTTAAATTTATCCGCGATGTAGAAGAAACGAAAAAATTCCGGCGAAAGTTTAAAAGTCTATTGAACTTTAAAATTTGTTGTGATATATTATTTAAGGTGTATTTCAAAGATAATTTTTCAGAAAGAGGGATACAATGAAAGAGAAATTCTTGACAATAAAAAAATACATCGGAATTTTTAACAGCAAGAGAGAGGAAAATTCCGGGAAGTATAAGATGACAAACCTTATACTGACTATTCTGTTTCCGTTTTTCATAGTTTGTATGGCGGAAATAAATCAGGATAAATATCCGTCAAAGTTTATTCTGTTTCTGGCTGAAAGACCATCTGTAATGCTTTTCAATTTTGTAATTGCATCGCTTATTTTCTATGGCTTTCTGCTTCTGTTCAAAAAGGGTTGGATAGCTGTTCTTACTCAGTCATTTATTTATATGGTACTGAGTATTACTGAACTTTTCAAGTATAACACAAACGGCAACCACCTTATAATGACAGATATGAAGCTTGTAAAAAGTGTAAAGAGCCTTACATCTTTTGCATATATAAAGATAACTCCTATGCTTGTTACATATGTAATTATCGTTCTGGCTTATTTCGGTGCGGTATTCTGGTTCAATCCGAAAATGAAGATGAAGATGTCGAGAAGAATTGCTCCTGCAATCGCCTGCATCGGTGCGTGTATCGCAACTGTTACAGTTCCGGCAGTTTCAAAGCCGGTTTACTCACTGTTTGACCTTGACACAACAGCGGCTGACAATACATTTAAACTGAATGAAAAATTTGAGAACAACAGCTTTCTTGCATTTTTCTGCCAGACAGCTTCTGAAAATCTTGCAAATCAGCTGAAAGAACCTGAGAATTACAATGATGATACAGTTCAGGCGATGATGGACATTGACGTTGAGGAACAGGCTGCGTTCGACAAGGGCAAGCCTAACGTTATCATGATAATGTCCGAGGCTCTTGCTGATTTCAGACGTTTTGATGATCAGCTTGATCTGAATATCGGCGATACATATGCCGGATTTGATGCCGTTGCAGCTGAAGGATACAGAGGCACAGCAATCGTTCCTACATACGCAAGCTGGACTGTAAGAACTGAGTTTGAGCTGAATTTCGGTCTGCCTGTAAGATCACTCAATGACCCGAATATGCCGCAGAGAATCCTTCTTGACAGAGCACAGCCTACTATTGCATCTTACTACAAGAGCTGGGGTTATTCAACAGCTTATGTACATCCGTTTATGGGAAGCTTTTACAGCAGACAGCGTGTATATGCAAACTTCGGATTTGACAAGCTGATGTTTGATGAAGATTTTACAGTTCCGATAAATTATTACGGAACATATATAGATGATAAGACAGTTTTCAATCAGGTTGAAAAGCTTATCAAGGAAACAGATGAACCGCTATTTTTGCATACAACAACAATGCAGAATCATCAGCCTTATGACCAGGGCGAAGACCCTGATGATGAAATGGGCAACTATTTCCAGTGGATCGGAAAAACTTCTCAGGATTTTGAGGCGTTTATAAATGACCTCAAGGAAATTGACGAGCCGACAGTTGTGTTTATTATCGGTGACCATTATCCTTCACTCAAGGGCGAAAACAGCGTTTATGACCAGCTTGGAATGAACGGTAACAACTGTAGTGTTCTCTATGAGCAGCCTTACATCATCTGGAGCAATGATGACCTTGATTACAGCAGTATTCCTGATGAGGAATTCTCAACATTCTATGTTCCTTACGTTCTGATGAATCTTATTGATACTCCGAGAGACAGCTTTATTCAGGCTATGATGGATAAGATGGAAACTGTTCCGGTTTATTCTACAAATTATGACCCGACAGTCGGCAGAGATGAAGAACTTGATATTCTGACATATGACAGAATACTTGGGGATGTTATTTCATCAAATGCTATTCCGGAAGACCAGAGAAAAACTGCTGAAGAAGCAGGAAAATAATATTAACAGGGAGTGGAGATATCCATTCCCTGATTTTGTATAAAGGAAAGTGAAATCATGAAAGAAATAAAAATCGGAATGAATGCAAAGGCACAGACCAGGGTAACAAAGGAAAATCTTGCAGTGACGGTCGGAAGCGGTTCGCTTGAAGTATTTGCAACCCCTATGATGACAGCACTTATGGAAAAGGCGGCAGCTGCGGCTGTTGCAGACTGCATGGAAAACGATGAAACAACAGTCGGAACAATGCTTGAAATATCTCACGTTTCGGCAACTCCTGAGGGTATGAACGTAACAGCCTGTGCGGAAGTTACAGCGGTAAACGGACGTGAAATAACTTTTTCAGTAAAAGCGGAAGATGAATCCGGACTCATAGGAGAAGGAACACACAAACGCTTTGTTGTTTACGGTGAAAAGTTTATGAGCAAGGCAAAATCAAAAATAAAATAAATTAAAAAAGCTGAATTTTTTCTGAATTTGTGTCAATAATATTTATGCGGTAAAGCCGCTTTAAATATAACGGGAAAATATATCATCCCGGATTCGGAACTGCATTCAGCTTTTTCATTCCTCCGCACTGGAAGTCTAAGCGGCTTTTTCGGATGTAGTGCGGAGAATGGAGATTATTATGAGTAATCAGAACAATCAGAACAATCAGAACAATCAGCAGAACCAGAACTGCCGTCAGCAGAATCAGCAGAACAGCCGTCAGCAGCAGAACAACCAGCAGACAAATCAGCAGAACAATAACAACAATAACCACTGATAACATTCAGGCAAACAAAAAAGCGGTACTTAACGTACCGCTTTTATTTTATTAAAATCAGATAAGAGTGAATCTTGGCTGACCGTCAACTGTTCCGATAAAGAGTGACTTAGGCATTGCCCATATTTCGCCGTCTGCAATAGACTTGTAGATAACGAGTTCTTCAAGAGTTTCGCTCTGCTTTGCCATGGAAACGAGTTCATATTCTCCGCCCTTGTAATGACGGTATTTGCCGCCTGTAACAATCTGTGTTTCAGCCGGAGCTTCTTCCTTTGCAGGTTCCGGTTCTTCATTTACAATTGCATCATCAACGATAATCATAGATGAGAACGGCGGCATCTTGATATATGCATTTCCGTTTTCAACATTTACACTGTTTCCGCTTATTACATCAACAAGTGCCGGTTTATCTGTGTTGAAACTCAGGTCGAAATCCCTGTCTTCAAGGTTCAGGGCTACATAAACCTGCTGACCGTTTAATTCTTTCAGGAACAGCATCTGCTGATTTCTGATAATAATTGTGTGGTATTTGCCTGTTCTGAGTGCAGGATAAGCTTTGTAGATTCTTCCGAGTTTTACAATGTGTGAATAAAGTCTGTTGTTTTCAGACGACATATTTCCGAGATTAAGACAAGGTCTTAAATTGTCGTCGGAATTGTTCTCCTTTACACCCTTGACGCCGAATTCACCGCCGTAGTATATGGACGGAATACCAGGCATAGTGTAAAGCAGAGTATAAACATTGTAAATATGCTCAGGATTTGTCAGTGTACTTGCAATACGGTTAACATCGTGGTTATCAACAAAGTTGTAGAGATTAAGACCAGGATAAATTGCATTGCTTCCTGACTGGCGGTTTATTGAATAATCTATTTCAAAATAGTTTTTGGTATTGTGTGAGGAATAGATTCCCTTGTAGCATTCATAGTTTGTAACGCTGTCGAGCATTTCAGGATTTGCCCAGCGTTTGTAGTCGCCGAAGATTATTTCGCCCATGAGCCAGAATTCCGGATTTTTTCCCTTGCAGAATGAACGCACACGTTTGAAAAAGTCAAATTCAATACAGTCAGCGGCATCAAAGCGGATACCGTCAATATTGAATTCATTCATCCAGAAGTCGATTACATCAATGAGATAATCGCAGACTTCAGGGTTTCTGAGATTGAGCTTTACGAGATTATAGTGACCGTTCCAGCCTTCATACCAGAAATTGTCGCCACACGGACTCTGTCCTCCGAAGTTGAGGTTGTGGAACCAGCCGCAGTAAGGAGAGTTCTGACCGTTCTGCTGAATATCCCTGAATTTGTCAAAACCGCGTCCTACATGGTTGAAAACGCCGTCGAGAATAACTTTTATGCCGTTTTCATGAAGCTGACGGCAGATTTCCCTGAATGATGCATTGTCGCCAAGACGTCTGTCAACTGTTTTGTAGTCAATTGTGTCATAGCCATGCTCAACAGATTCAAAAATCGGGCCGAGATAAACAGCGTCAACATTCATTTCCTTGAGATGCGGAATCCAGTCTATAAGCTTGTTCAGACGATACTGAACTTCGCCGCCTTCGTTGTACTTAGGTGCACCGCAGAATCCCAGCGGATAAATGTGGTAAATAATTGCGTTGTCATACCAGAAATTGCTCATTTTAATCACCTTTCTTATTTGATTCCAAAAAATATGTAGCTTCCATATCAGCTGTGCTTAAAGCAAAAGCCAGAGGAAACATTTCAAAAGCTTTTCCGATGCTGTTTCTGTCCTCAATGCCGGAAAAACCCATATGATATCTTATAGCAAAAGCTTCTTCTCTTGTAAGACGCATAAAGCCGGATACTATGTAAACAGATTTTTCTCCATGACCGTAAGGGAGAGTGTCATTTATGGTGTAGTAAGGAACTTTTTCCCATACTCCCTGTGCATTTTTGGCGTTGCGGTAGTCAACAGTATAGAAATTCATCTTGCATACGTCATGCAGAAGGGAAACAAGTGCAACTGTTTCATCTGAATATTCCATACCGTAAAGTTCAGCTGTGCGTGGTCTGCTGAGATAATCTTTCAGACATTCGTAAACGTTTACGCTATGTTCAGCAAGTCCTCCTTCATAAGAACCATGATAACGGGTGCTTGAAGGAGCAGTAAAGAAATCGCTCTGTTCAGAAAGAAGATAGTTTAAAAGTTTTTCTGAACCGGGACGTGTTATGTTTTCTTTGTAAATTCTTATAAATTCATCTTTTTTAGTTTCAGACATTAAACCTCTCCTCAAAATCATTTATTATATTTTACCATATCCGATGTGATATTTCAACCTCATTTAGGTAAAAATATTCAAAAATATTTTGTATAATTTGTGTAAAGACTTTTTTCTGCGTTTGACTTTATTCTGTTATAATGGTAAAATTATACCGTAAACGATTTATCCTGGGAGGAAAACAAGAATGACTTTTAAAAAATATTTTCTGAAAACTGCGGCGGCTGTTTCTGCGGCAGCGGTGCTTTTTCAGGCAGGAATACAGACAGCCGATTTAAACGCTTTTGCCGATGATTATTCAATAATGTATGACGAGTATCTGTCTTACAGGAGGATTGATGAGGATAATGACGGAGAATATGATTATGCATCCATATCAGACTGTGAAAGCCGTGCAGTGAGTGTAACCATACCGTCTGAAATAAAAGGGCTTCCTGTAAAAGAGATAGGTGAAGCCGCATTCAAATTTACAGCAATTGAAAAAATTTCTGTGCCTGAAAGTGTAATCAGGATATGCGATGACGCTTTTTCGTATTGTAAAGACCTTAAAAGCATAGATATTCCCGAAAGTGTTACGGAAATAGGAATGAATGCGTTTTCTTTCTGTGAAAGCCTTACAGATGCGGTACTTCCGAAAAATCTGACAGAAATTAAAGCAGGAACGTTCAGCAATTGCACAAGCGTTGAAACGGTCAGCATTCCGGAAGGTGTGACCAGTATAGGCAATTCCGCATTTTCAGATTGTCCGAATCTTTCGGAAATAATTCTTCCCGACAGCCTGACAAGCATGGGGGACAGTGTATTTGCACGATGTACAGGGATTAAAAGTATAACGATTCCGAAAAATGCTGAAAAACTCAGTGATAACATCTTTTATGGCTGTACTTTACTGACAGATATAAATGTTTCCGAAAACAACAAAAACTACTGCTCAGTCGGCGGAGTTCTTTTCAGTAAGGATAAAACTCAGCTTATCCGTTATCCTGTCGGAAAAACCAAAACCCTGTATGCTGTTCCGGACGGCATTGTTAAAATAGTTGATGAGGCTTTTGATTCATGCGACAATCTTACAAAGGTAATTCTTCCCGAAAGCATTGAGGAAATAGGAAACAGTTCCTTTAAGGATTGTCGGAATCTCAAAAGCATAACCATGCCGGACGGTTTGCTGACTATCGGAAACAGTGCATTTAACAATTGCGGAAGTCTGACTTCTGTAACAGTTCCGGAGAGCGTTGTGAGAATAATGACCTTTGCTTTTGCAGATTGTGAATCGCTTGAAAAGATAATTGTATCGGGGAATAATAAAATCTATACCGACAATGACGGAGTACTGTTTAACAAAAATAAAACGACTCTTGTACAGTATCCTGCGGGAAAAACTGAAACAGAATATTCTGTACCTGATACTGTAAAAACAATTGGTGTGGGAGCATTTATATACTGTAAAAATCTCAAAAGTGTAAAAACTCCGGAAAGCGTTGCATCAATAGAGGCACGTGCATTCAGCAATTGTAAAGGGCTTGAAAGCATAATGATAGAAAATTCTGAATGTGAAATTTATGATTATTCGGGAACAATTTCAAATTACAACAACACTTTCAGCGGTGTTATTTACGGCATAGATAATTCGACAGCCCAGAGCTATGCTGAGAAATATAGCTATAAATTTGAGATTATCGGAAAGACTTCCACAACCACTTCAGTAACGCCGTCTGTAAGCACAACTTCAACAACGGTTACGACTGTTGGTACTTCGGTATCGACAGATGTTACAATCCCTTCGGGGATTCGTGGTGATGCAAACGGCGACGGAAAGCTTGATGTTCGTGATGCGGCATACATAGCGAGAATGCTTGCACAGGGCAAGGCGGATACAATCCCGTTGATCGGAGATTTCAACGGCGACGGACGGGTGAACGTAAGAGATGCAGCAGCTATTGCAAAATATATATCAAAAATATAGTTGACATTTATTGATATTTATTTATATTTGTGTTATAATTAAAAAAACACAATGAAAAGGGGCTATTATAATGATAACAAAAATTAAAATACTAAATAGTATGATGGCAGCAATATGCGTTGCAAGTATTTGTACTACTATGATGCCTTTAAGCATTTCTGCTGAAAGCACAGAAGTAGATTATGACATTAATGGAGACGGAGTTGTTAATATATCGGATGTGGCAGCCATAAGCAGGTATCTTGCCGGAAATGCATATGAGCCAGATTATAATAAACTTGATGTTAATAAAAGTTTTACAGTTGATAAACTTGATGAGCAGTGTTTACTTGCTCAAGTAATGAACAAATCATACAAAAGCTCATATTTTTCAAGAAAAACACATAAATATTCAACAGCACAAACCACAACCACCTTTATTCGAAATGCAGATGCCTCATTGACTACGAAACGAGAATATATGAGATATTCATATATTCAGAAAAAACAATTGTCTAATTATAAACTAACACCCTCTAAAACACCATTGACCTCCAATTCTGCAAGTGGAAGAGCTATAATTGGAACAGATGATAGATATTTATCTAGGAGTAGTGAAAATGTTGGTATTGTTAGATTAAGTACAAGAGGAACAGGCTTTATTGTAGGTGATCATCAGATAGCTACAGCTGCTCATTGTGTCTATGGCAGTAATGGGTGGGCGGAGGAAATGAGCATGAACACATATAATGAAAATGGTAAAATTTCCAATAACACACTAACTGCTGTAGAAGCACATATTCCTAGTGATTATGCTACAAAAACAAGTGCAAAATATGATTATGCATTAATAACGGTTAAAGAGGACCTATCAGATTATGTACATTTTGATTTAGCAGATACTTACAATTTAAAAGATACATATTATTCAAATATTCCCATTTATTTAACGGGATGCCCAAAAGAAATAACTGATTCATCTGAAAATGTCAATAAAGATTTGTATTCTGGGGAAGGACATATAATCAATAAAAGTTTAGCTAATAATGCTAGTTTAAATAATAGTGATTATATTCATTATGACATAGATGCTTTTTACGGACAAAGTGGATCGCCTGTATATACAGTTACAATGAATATAATAGACAATAAACCAACATATTCATATACTGCAATTGCTATACATCATGGTGGTGCCACAGATGCTTATAATGTTGGAGCTAGAGTAACCAAGTATGTGCTTCAATTTTATAGAAATAATCCATTTTTAAATTATTGATATTCAAGGAGGTAATAATTATGAAAAAAGCAAAAAAATATATTGCCGTTTTATCATCAGTTATTATTATGGCATCATGTGCAGTTTCAAATGTTTTTGCGGTTGGAACAGACAATAATTCTGATGATGTGTCTGTCAGCTCAGGTACTTCTGAAAAGATAACTGACCCGAATGAAATTGTAAAGCTATTGAAAGATTATGCGGAAAAAGAAAACAGGTTTATAATCAATGGAGTTTCACTTGCTTCCGATGACGAAGGCTATGATGTCATCGTGAATATTTATTTTAATAAACATGAAAAACATGAAACGATAATCAGAGATTATATGAAAGAAAATAATATTGATGACAGCCGTGTAGTTATTCTTGTTTATGATTTTTGTTATCCGTTGCTTGGTGATGTGAATCAGGATGACAGACTCACTGTTCGCGATGCGGCATACATAGCAAAAATGATTGCACAGGGCAAGGCGGATGAACTTCCTGAACAGGCTGACTATAACAATGATGATATTGTGAATGTAAGAGATACAGCAGCTATGGCGAGAGCACTTTCTCAGAAGATAAAATAAAAAAGCAGGGACGATTGGAAAATCGTCCCTTTTTCTATAAATAAAGAACAAAAAACTATTGACTTGTTTTAAAATTTAGTTTATGATATAAGAGGAGAATTTCCCCAAAATAAAAACTGATGCAAGGAGAATATTAATATGAAGTATTATATAGGTATCGATCTGGGCGGTACAAATATCGTTGCCGGAGTTGTTGACGAAAATTACAACATCGTTTCAAAAGCAAGCACAAAAACAAATCTTCCAAGACCTGAAAAGGAAATTGCTGCCGACATGGCTAAGGTTTCTGTTGAAGCTGTTAAGGAAGCAGGCCTGAAAATGGACGATATCGAGTGGGTCGGAATCGGAACACCGGGAATCGCAAACAGCGAAAAAGGCATAATTGAATATTCATGCAATCTGGGATTCAACAATACTCCTATGGTTGACTACATAAAAGAATACATTGACAAGCCTGTATTTATTGAAAATGACGCTAATGCTGCTGCATACGGTGAATATGTTGCCGGTGCTGCAAAGGGCGCAAAGAACGCAGTATGCATTACACTCGGAACAGGCGTAGGCGGAGGAATCATCATTGACGGCAAAATCTATTCCGGTTCAAACTTTGCCGGAGCAGAAATCGGTCATACTGTAATTGAAGTTGACGGTCCTCAGTGTACATGCGGAAGAAAAGGCTGTTTTGAAGTGTTCTCATCTGCAACTGGTCTTATCAGAATGACAAAGGAAGCTATGGCAAAGGACAGCGAAAGCGTTATGCATAAGATAACAGCTGAAAGAAAGGGTAAGGTTACTGCAAGAACATCATTCGACGCTATGAGAATGGGTGACAAGTCAGCTAAGGAAGTTGTTGACAAGTATATCAAGTATCTTGCAGCCGGAATCACAAACACAATTAACATTTTCCAGCCTGACATTCTCTGCATAGGCGGCGGCGTATGCAACGAGGGTGATCCGCTTCTTCTTCCTGTAAAGGCACTTGTAAAGGATGAGGTTTATACAAAGAATTCACCAAAGAATACTGAAATTGTTATTGCAAAGCTTGGAAATGATGCCGGAATTATCGGTGCGGCTTTCCTTGGAATGGCAAAATAATTTACCGGATAGATAAAATTATTCAAGGGGATACTCTCTTTTCAGGGTATCCTCTCTTTTTGGCTAAAAACAGGAGAACCATTTATTATTTCGAGAAAATAATCTGACTTTCTCTGAAAATCGTTTACATTTCGTGAAAATATGATATAATTATAAAAAAGACTATCAGGTATAAAAAAGGTGAAAAAAATGGAAATTTATCTCGATAATGCGGCAACAACAAAACCGTGCCATGAGGCAGTCAGTGCCGCAATGGAATGTATGACTGAAAACTATGGAAATCCGTCATCACTTCACAAAAAGGGACTTCAGGCACAGCTTGTGGTTGACGATGCAAGGAAGGCAATTGCAAAAGCGATATCTGCTGACTCTTCATGCATTTACTTTACTTCAGGTGCTACGGAAAGCAATAATATTGCAGTTGTCGGAAGTGCTGAAATATACGGAAAAAGAAAACCGAAAATCGTTACAACATCAATAGAACACGCATCTGTGAAGAACAGTATGGCTTATCTTGAGGAAAAGGGATTTGAAATAGTGAGAATTGCTCCGGACAAAAACGGACAGATAAGTCCCGAGGCGATTGTAAATGCGACAGATGAAAGAACCTGTCTTGTAAGCATCATGATGGTAAACAATGAAACAGGATATATTCTTCCGGTGAAACGTGCGTTTTACGGCATAAAAAAAAGATTTCCCGACTGCATAACACATTGTGATGCTGTTCAGGGATTTATGAAACTTCCTTTTAAAGTGACGGAACTTTGCGCTGATATGGTATCAATGAGCGGTCATAAGATACATGGCGGAAAGGGTGTTGGTGCATTATATATAAAAAAGGGAGTAAGAACAGCACCGAGAATATTCGGCGGCGGTCAGGAAAAGGGAGTGCGTTCCGGAACAGAGAGCGTTCCTATGATAGCAGCAATGGGTGCGGCTGTAAAAAAAATGAGCGTTGATATAAAACAGCGTTATGATAAAGTGTCAGAGCTGAATGCATCACTTCGCAGACGTCTTTCCGAAGCAGAGGGAGTAGTCATAAACTCAGATGAGGAGTGCAGTCCGTATGTGCTTAATATTTCCGTTCCGGGGATTCGTTCTGAAATAATGCTCCATTATCTGGAGGAATACGGAATATACATATCAAGCGGTTCTGCCTGTTCAAAGGGAGCAAAAAGCGGAGTCCTTTCAGAATTCGGTCTGAATGACAGGCTGACGGATTCAGCTCTGAGAATAAGCCTTTGTGCAGAGAATACAGCAGAGGAACTGAATATACTGGCTGAAACCATTGAATCGGCTCAGAAACGCATCATAAAAACGAAATAATTTTTGTCAAGTTTACTTGACATTAAGCGGCAGATATGCTATTATATTTTTATAAGGAAAAGCGGTGAAATATTATGGATAAGGACGAAATTTTAAAGAGAGGCCGTCAGGAAGGCCCGGACGAAAGAGAACGTAAAATATTATGCGATGCATACAGCTTTGCCGGAACGGTCGGATGCGTTATATGCATTGTGTTAATTGTTGTAAGTCTTATTGCGGACAGAAATCCTTATCCTTATTGCCTTATTGCAATGGCATACTGTGCCGCTATGAGTCTGTATAAATACTCAAAGCTCAGAATCAGAAGAGATCTGGTATTCGGAACGGTTGCTCTTGTGGCGGCTGTCTGCTGGACTGTTTTGTCTGTTGTGAACTTTTGACGGGAGGCAGTTATCTTTAAAATGGAATCGCTTACGCTTAAAAACTGTCTTAAAACGGTAAGGGCTGAGAAGAAAATATCGCAGGGGGAACTTGCCGAAATGGTCGGAGTTTCAAGGCAGACGATAAGCTCAATAGAAAACAATCAGTTTTGCCCGAGTGCCAAACTCGCACTTCTGATATGTGTGGCTCTTGAAAAGAATTTTGAAGAGCTTTTTTATTTTGAATAAAGGTGGAAATGAAGTAATGCAGGAAATTATACTGGCAAAATATGGTGAAATGGCTTTGAAAGGTCTTAACAAGAGAACTTTTGAGGACGTTCTGATAAAAAATATAAAAAGAAGAATAAAATCGCTGGGAGAGTTTGATGTTACAAAGGCTCAGTCAACAATATATGTCACTCCGCTTGATGACAGCATCGACATGGCTGAAGTTATGGAAAGGCTGAAAAAGATATTCGGTATCGCAACGATATGCCGTGCGGCTGTATGTGAAAAGAATTTTGACGATATAAAGGCGAAAAGCACAGAATATCTTGATGAGATTTTAAGCTATGCGAAAACTTTCAAGGTAAATGCCAAGAGAGCGGACAAGACTTTTCCTATGAAATCCCCTGAAATATGCATGGAAATGGGTGGAGTTCTGCTGGACAGGTTCCCTCATCTGAAAGTTGATGTAAATGACCCTGAGGTTACTGTTACTGTTGAGATTCGTGACACAAATGCATATATCCATGCGGAAAATATAAAGGGTGCGGGCGGACTTCCTGTCGGAACAAGCGGCAATGCAATGCTTTTGCTGTCCGGCGGTATTGACAGTCCGGTTGCAGGGTATATGCTCGCAAAACGTGGTGTCCATATTTCTGCGATACACTATGTAAGCCCTCCGTATACATCTGACAGGGCAAGACTTAAAGTTGAGGAGCTTTGTCAGAAGCTTACAGGTTACTGCGGAAGCATTTCGTTTTTCTGCGTTCCGTTTACTGAGATTCAGGAGGCTATCAGGAATCACTGTCCTGAGGAATTCTTTACAATTATCATGAGAAGACTTATGATGAAGATTGCTCAGAAAATTTCAAAACAGGAAAAATGTATGGCACTCATCACAGGCGAAAGCGTAGGACAGGTTGCAAGCCAGACAATGAACGCTATTGCCTGTACAGACGCAGTTTGTGAAATGCCTGTTTTCCGTCCGCTTATCGGAATGGATAAAACAGAAATAATCGAGATTGCAAGAAAGATAGATACGTTTGAAACCTCCATACAGCCTTATGAGGACTGCTGCACAGTATTCACTCCTCGTCATCCTAAGGTAAAGCCTTTCCTTTCAGACGTTGAGAAGGCTGAGGGCAATTTTGACTTCACAGAAATGCTTGATGAGGCGGTTAAAAATACTGAGCTTAAAATATTCAATGTGGAAGATTAAAGATTACAAATTAGTGAATAAAGACTTGGTGAAAATATGAAAAATTCGGATGCGAACTTCGGTGAAATAGGACAAAATTCCAAAGTAACAGCTGAGAATCTTGACAAATTGGTTACAGATGTAGTAAAATTATTACTGCATAAGGGTGTAACTATAGCTACTGCGGAAAGCTGTACAGGCGGTCTTCTTTCAGAGCTGATTACATCTGTCCCGGGAGCTTCAAAAATATTTGAAATAGGTGTATGCACTTATTCAAACAAGATAAAACATGAATATCTCGGTGTGCCGAAATCTCTTTTTAAACAGTATGGTGCTGTCAGCAAACAGGTGGCTCTGGCTATGGTTTCAGGGCTTTCAAAACAATCCGGAGCGGATATCTGCATTTCTGTTACCGGAACAGCCGGCCCGGGGGGCGGTACTCCTGAAAAACCGGTCGGAACTGTTTATGTCGGAATAAGCTGTGGAAAAAAGAAAATAGTAAAGCTTTTAAGACTATGGGAACTTGAGGATAAGAGCCGTGACAATATCAGAATGAATGCGGCTTACAGAATTTTTGAGTTCGTTCATCAGATGCTTGTTGTAATGCCGGATAATCTTCCGGAAGATGACGATTCGCCGGCACCTCCCGGACATTTTGAGGAGGCTGTCAGAAGTCTTGTGCCATGCCGTGGGGACTGTGCTGCACAGGTTATCCGAAAAGTCGTTTTTCTGGCATCTGTTATTATATTTACAATATGCCTTTTCATGGTGGTTGATTACTACTGGGGCAATCATAAAAACCAACAGCTTGGAGGCGACCTTCAGAAAATATACAGCGAGGCGGAGAATTCCGTTGTCAGCGTTGCTGATGAAAGCAGTGCGGCGGAAGTATGGACTCTGAAAGAGGGAGCGAAAAAGCTTCTTGAAAGAAACTCTGATGTTATCGGATATATAAATATTCCTGATACCGTTATAAGCTATCCTGTTGTTCAGCGAAGAAAAGAGGACGGCAACGAGTATTACATGGATAAGAATATTGACCTTCAGGAGGAAAAGGCAGGTACGATATTCCTCGACTGGCGTAACTATTTTGACTATGTTGTTGACGGAGTAAAGGTTCTGGACAATTCAGCCAATCTCGTCATATACGGTCATGATATGAAGGACAGGTCAATGTTCGGCAGTTTGCAGGATTATATGGATGTCGACGGATTTTACAGTGAGCATCCTATTATAGAACTCAGCTCAAACTATAAGACATACCAGTATAAAATATTTGCGTATTTTATAGTTGATGCTGATGATGAAACGGAAACAAAGTTTGACTGCTGGAATACTCTTGATTTCAACGGTGAAGATGATTTTTATGAGTATGTAAACAACGCAAGAAAACGTGCACTTACTCTTAACAATGTTGATGTAAGATACGGCGACCAGCTGCTGACGCTTCAGACGTGTAATGGAATGTTCAGCTCTGCAAGACTTTTTGTTATGGCAAGGCTTGTGAGGGACGGCGAAGATCCGTATGCAGGAACAGACAGTGTGAGGGCAAATGACAATATTTTATGGCCGTCAATATATTATGAATGGAACGAAGAAACCTACGACCCGGATGCGGACTTTGAAGGATATCCGCTGAGTCCGGCACAATAAAAAGAAAAACAGGGGAAAAGAAAATGAGTAACAAAAGAAAAATACTTATAGGATGCGGTATGGCTGCACTTATGCTTGCCTCGTCAGTTTCAATGACAGGCTGTGACAAGGAAAAGGAATCTTCCGAAGTTGCGGACGTTTTAGAGCCGACAACAGAAGCTCCGGCAAAGGTGGATACACTTCCGGATATTGATAACTTCTCGTTTGAGCCAAATGGCATGAACAGTACTGCAAGATCGCTCAAAAGCTATAATGGCGATGGTGTGGGATATATCAGAATCAGTAATACGATGATAGATTATCCTGTTACGCAGTATAAGGGCGAAAACCTTGAGGACGAGGGAAACACTTATTATCTTGATACAGATATTTATGGAAATTATCTTGAATCCGGTACAATATTCATGGATTACCGTGATAATTTCGGAAACGATGAAAGTAAACAGTCGGAAAACATAGTTCTTTACGGACACAATATGCTGTCCGGGGCAAAGTTTGCAAACCTGCATTATTACAGACAGGATAGTTCGTTCTATGATGATAATTCAATAATTGAATTCAGTTCAAATTACAAGGATTATAAATATGTTATCTTCGGATATTTCGTTACAAGCGGAAGCTATGGCGAAAGCTCCTATGGTGAAGAATTTGCCTACTGGGATCAGGAAGACCTCAGCGATGAAAAGGATTTCAACAAATATGTTGAAACTGTAAAAGACAGATCTATGATATCACCTGACATAGATGTAAAGTATGGCGACAAGCTTCTTACACTGTCAACCTGTTACATGGATGAGGACAATTCACGTTTTATTGTTATAGCAAGACGCCTGCGTGGAGATGAATCAGTTGAGGATTTCACAAAGAAATCCAGTGATTCTGAAAACAGCGATAATGCTGATGAATCGTCAGAGGACAGCGATTCTGAATAAAAAACTGGAGAAATCAGATGCACTTTCAAGGAATTAAAAAAAATTTAATAGCTTTGGGGATTAGCTGTATTGTTTTCGGGGGAACTTTCAGTACATACAATGTAACTGCGGCGAAAAAAACAACTCAGCCTGCACAGACGCAGCCGTTTTCCGTTTCGGATGGTGCTGTACAAAGCAGCGGGGATACTGTTCTTATGTGGAAGGCTCAGCTTTCTGAATATCAGAATAATCTTTCCGTTGTGGATTACGAAAAGGTTGAGGTTGAAGAACCGACAGAAACACAGGAAGAAATAATTGCAAGGGGAGTTATAAATAATGATACCTCCCATTACATTGAAGATGACAGGGGAGGAGTAACCGAACCGATTCCAGTGCCGGACAGACAGGAACAGGAAAGACCTGATGTTCAGCCGGGGAACTTCTGTTTCACAACATATGGCTATGGTCATGGCGTTGGTCTGAGCCAGAATGGTGCAAATCATTATGCTACCTACGGCGGCTGGGATTACCAGCAGATTCTTGACCACTATTATCCGGGTACTTACATAGCAAATTCCGGAACAGCAGAAACTGAAACAATTTCTGCCGGAGGTGTAAGCGGTTCGGCTCTTGATATCGTATCAATGGTCGTGAATACGGAGATAGGCTCTTCCATGCATACCGAAGCTATAAAGGCTCAGGCAGTTGCAGTATATACATACATAAAATATCACGGCGGAAGTGTTGATGACCTTTACACAACGCCGAACCCTGCACAGAATATTGTTGATGCTGTACAATCTGTGCTTGGCGAGGCAGTATGTTATGACGGCGGATATGCACTTGCAATGTTCAGTGCGTCAAGCGGAGGAAGCACAGCTTCATGCTACGATGTATTCTATGAGGACATTCCTTATCTGAGAAGTGTTCCTTGTGAGTATGACAGCCAGTGTGACCCTCATTACGGCTCAACTGAGATTATAAGTGCGGCTGATGTAAAGGCTTCACTGGAATCTGCTCTTGGCATAACACTTTCAGATGATCCTTCAAACTGGGTGTCAATAGTTGAGGGTGACGGCGGATATGCGGCTTATGTTCTGGTTGACGGACAGGTTACTATAAAGGGTAATGATTTCAGATATTATCTCGGACTCAAATCCCCGAAATTCACCTGTGAATATTTTTCATAATTTATAAAATTATCTGCAAGGCGGCATTACCGTTTAAATCCGGTAATGCCGTAAATACTATTATAGACATTCTGCGGGAGGGAAAGCTATGAACGTTTGTGATATTATCTTTAAGACAAAACGCCATGAAAAACTTGAAAGGGAAGAAATAAAATGGCTTATTGACGGATATGTCAGCGGAGAAATTCCTGATTACCAGATATCTGCATGGCTTATGGCAGTATGCTTTAATTCCCTTTCAGATGAGGAAACGCTCTGTCTTACAGAGGTTATGCGTGATTCAGGAGATGTTCTTGACCTTGGCAGAATAAACGGAGTTACCGTTGACAAGCACAGTACAGGCGGTATAGGCGATAAAACAAGCCTTGTTATTGCACCGGTTTGTGCGGTATGTGGAATATATGTTCCGAAAATGTCCGGCAGAGGACTTGGATTTACAGGCGGAACTATCGACAAGTTGGAGAGCATTCCGGGGTTTGAAGTAAACATTGACTTTGAACGTTATATTGACATTATAAATAAAAACGGTGCGGCGATAATTGCCCAGAGCGGACATCTTGTCCCTGCGGATAAAAAACTTTACGCACTCAGAGATGTTACCGCAACAGTTGACAGCATACCGCTTATCTGTTCCAGTATTATGAGTAAAAAACTTGCAACAGGTGCTGACTGTATACTGCTTGATGTCAAGACGGGAAGCGGAGCTTTCATGAAAGACAGAAACGATGCGGTGAAACTCGCAGAACTTATGGTAAGGGTCGGAAAAAATGCCGGAAAGAAATGCAGGGCAATGATAACTGACATGAATGAACCGCTGGGAAATGCTGTCGGAAATGCCCTTGAAGTAATGGAAGTCTGTGATATACTTTCGGGAAAAGAAAAAGGACGTCTTTATGAACTCTGTATGGAACTTGCGGCAAATATGCTTGAACTTGCAGGAAAGGGCGATATTGCTCATTGCAGAAAAATGGCTGAAGATGCCATCGAAAGCGGAAAAGCATTTGAAAAGTTTAAGGATATGATTTCTGCACAGGGCGGAAATCCGGAAGCGGCTGACGATTATTCATTGTTCGGAAAACCGGAATACAGCTATGAAGTCAAAGCTGAAAAGTCAGGATATATAAGCGGAATAAACAGCGAGGGTATCGGAATGGCGGCACTTATGACAGGTGCAGGCAGAAAGAAAAAGGGCGAAAAGCTTGACAGTACAGCGGGAATAATATTAAATCGTCATAAAGGTGAATATACTGATAGGGGTGACACTGTTATGACGCTCTATTCCTCATCTGTTTCCGACCTGAGCGAATGTGCCCGGAGGGCATTGAATTCAGTTGAAATCACAGAAAATAAGCCACAGACAGAGCCGGTTGTAATCTGTATTATTTAACACTCTTATTATTTTTATATCAAAACTATTGACTTATTTTGTGTAAAAGTATAAAATAAAAGAAAGAGATTTGTAAACATAATGGAAAAGACGAAATTAGGACTCCCTGTCAGGGTTATGGCGGCTGTGATATTTTTTGCATCGCTTTTCGGCGGATATGTTCCGTTGATACTTACTGCCGGTTATGTGCTTCTGAGGGAAGATAACAAGTGGCTGAGAAAATCGGCTTTCAGGGCTGTCTTTCTTATGCTTTTGTTTTCGGGGATTGAAACAGTTGTGGGCTCGGTAAATGAAATACTCAGCATTATCGGAAATATCTATGACACTTTTATTCAAATACCGATAAATTTTGATGATATTCTGATAAGTGCCATTTCAATCGTGAAAACAGCTGTATTTATAATTCTGGGTATTAAAGCATTGTGCCATAAGGACTGAAACAGTCGTTACGTTTGGCCATGCTTGAAATAAACTATTGAAAATTATTACAGGAGGAAAACTATTATGGGTTTTTTTGATAAGGTAAAAGGTGTTGCAAGTGAAGCTGTTTCGGCTGTAACAGATGCCGCTAATGATGTTTCCAAGGGTGCAAAGGAAATGAGCGAAAAGTCAAAGCTTAACAGAGCCATCAGAACAGAAGAGGGCAAGATAAGCAATCTTTACGCAGTTATCGGAAAGAAATTTTTTGAGGAAAATGCTTCTGCACCGGCGGGATATGAAGACCAGTTTGCAGGAATCAATACAGCAAAGAGTGAAATTGCAAGACTTAATGAGGAACTTTCTGCAATTGAAGCTACTTCAAAGTGCCCTAAGTGCGGAAATAAGGTAACACCAAACCAGAAATTCTGTCAGGGCTGTGGCTGTAATCTTGAAAGCTATCAGAAACCTGCCGCACCTGCACCAGCTGCTCCGGCAGAACCTGTTGTTCAGCCGCAGGTTGTTGAAACAACAGCTGATGAAACAAATACTGAAAATCAGCAGTAATTACTGAATATAAAATGCATCGCTTATGCGGTGCATTTTTTGTACTTGACAAATACCCCCGATGGGTATATAATATATTCAGAGATACCCCCAAGGGGTATTGCAAATGCAAAGGAAGTGAAGGAAATGGAAGAAAAACAATGCTGTGAATGCTGTCATAAAACCAAGGAGCGTTCGCAGAAGGAATATAAAGACCTTATGAACCGTTTGAAACGTATTGAAGGACAGATAAGAGGAATTCAGGGAATGCTTGAAAAGGACGCTTACTGTACAGATATACTGATGCAGGTTGCCGCAGTAAATGCAGCACTGAACAGTTTTAATAAGGTTCTGCTGGGAAATCATATAAGAACCTGCGTTGCTGAAAATATTCGTCAGGGAAATGATGAAATTATCGACGAACTGGTTATACTATTACAAAAGCTTATGAAATAAGAGGTGGTTTTAATGGAACAATATACAGTTACGGGAATGAGCTGTGCCGCTTGCAGCAGCAGAGTTGAAAAGGCAGTTTCAAAAGTTCCCGGAGTTACAGCATGTTCCGTAAGTCTGCTGACAAATTCAATGGGTGTTGAGGGAACAGCATCGCCTGACAAGATAATAGAAGCTGTTGAAAAGGCAGGATATGGAGCTTCTGTTAAGGGTAGTACAGAAAGCAGTAATAGCAATGCAGGAAATTATGATGAAGCTTTAAAAGACAGAGAAACTCCTGTCATGAAAAAACGTTTTACAGCATCACTGATACTTCTTGTTCCGCTGATGTACATTTCCATGGGGCATATGATGTGGAACTGGCCTTTGCCGTCATTTCTGAATGGAAATCATATTGCTATGGGGCTTATACAGCTGATTCTGACCGGATTTATCATGGTAATAAATCAGAAGTTTTTCGTAAACGGTTTTAAGGGACTTATCCACAGATCGCCTAATATGGATACTCTTGTGGCACTTGGCTCAGGTGCATCCTTTGTTTACAGCGTTTATGCACTGTTTGCAATGTCTGACGCAATGGTTAAGGCAAATGATGATGCTGTTATGAAGTATATGCACGAATTCTATTTTGAATCCGCCGCAATGATACTGACGCTTATCACCCTTGGAAAGATGCTTGAAGCTTACTCAAAGGGCAAGACAACCAATGCGTTGAAAAGCCTTATGAATCTTTCTCCGAAAACGGCAAATGTTATCCGCAACGGAAAGGAAATGCAGGTCGGTATTGAACAGGTAAGGGCAGGGGATATTTTTGCTGTAAAACCGGGGGAAAGCATACCTGTTGACGGAATAGTCACAGAGGGAAGCAGTGCTGTAAATGAATCTGCACTTACAGGTGAGAGTATTCCTGTTGATAAGGCTGAGGGCGACAGTGTTTCCGCCGCAACGATAAACCAGTCGGGTTATCTGAAATGCAGGGCTACAAGAGTCGGCGAAGATACAACACTTTCGCAGATAATCAAAATGGTAAGTGATGCGGCGGCAACGAAAGCACCTATTGCTAAAATTGCAGATAAGGTTTCAGGAATATTTGTTCCTGCCGTAATTTCCATTGCTGTGGTTACTATTGCTGTATGGCTTTTGTGCGGACAGACAGTCGGCTTTGCACTCGCAAGAGGAATTTCCGTTCTGGTTATAAGCTGTCCCTGTGCACTCGGACTTGCAACGCCTGTTGCAATAATGGTCGGAAACGGTGTGGGTGCAAAGCATGGTATAATGTTTAAAACAGCGGCATCGCTCGAGCAGGCAGGAAAAACTCAGATAATTGCTCTTGACAAAACAGGAACTATAACTGCCGGAGAGCCGAAGGTTACAGATATAATAACTACTGAAAATGTTTCGGAAGATGAATTGCTTTGCTATGCGGCATCTCTTGAAAAGAACAGTGAACACCCTCTTGCAAGGGCGGTTATGGACATGGCTTCTGAAAAAGGCACAAAAATTGCTGATGTGTTAGAATTCAGGGCGGTTCCGGGAAATGGTCTTACAGCAGTGTATGAAGGGGAAGAACTTGCCGGAGGCAATCTGAAGTTTATAAAAGAAAAAACAGGCTTGCCTGAATCTATGGAAAAAAGTGCTGAAACGCTTTCTGAACAGGGAAAAACACCGTTGTTTTTCAGCAGAAGTGGTCAGATACTCGGCATTATCGCTGTTGCCGATGTCATCAAACCTGAAAGCCGTCAGGCAGTTGCAGAACTGAAAAATATGGGAATTCATGTTGTTATGCTGACAGGTGACAACAAACGCACTGCAAAGGCTATCGGAGAACAGGTCGGTGCAGATGAAATAATAGCAGGGGTTCTTCCGGATGGTAAGGAAAGTGTTATCCGTAAACTCCGTGAAAAGGGCAGGACAGCAATGGTTGGTGACGGAATAAATGACGCTCCGGCACTCACAAGAGCAGATACAGGTATAGCAATTGGTGCAGGAACGGATATCGCAATAGATTCCGCTGATGTTGTTCTTATGAAAAGCAGACTTACCGACGTTCCGGCGGCAATAAGGCTGAGCCGTGCGGCACTCAGGAATATACATGAAAATCTTTTCTGGGCATTTATTTATAATGTTATCGGAATCCCGCTTGCCGCAGGACTGATGTATCCGATATTTGTCTGGAAACTGAATCCTATGTTCGGTGCGGCGGCGATGAGCCTTTCAAGTTTCTGTGTGGTTACAAATGCACTCAGATTAAACTTCTTTTCGCTTTATAATTCCTCAAGGGACAGAAAGTCCAGAGGATTAAAGAATACAGATCTTAATATAATAACGGAGGAAAGTCAAATGGAAAAAACAATGAAGATTGAAGGTATGATGTGCGGACACTGTGAAGCAACAGTAAAAAAGTGTCTGGAAGCTTTGCCGGAAGTTGATGAAGCAACAGTAAGTCATGAAAAAGGAACAGCTGTATTAAAGCTTAATGCTGACATAAGCGATGAAATTCTGACAAAAACAGTTGAAGACAAGGACTACAAAGTAGTTTCTATCGGCTGAGTGATAATCTGATTAAGACCTTTCTTTTCGGGAAGGTCTTTTTCTATATTATTTATATTTAGTAATAAAATGGTAAAATTCTTGAAAAATAATAACCATAGGTTTAAATTCAGATTATTCTTAATTGTTTAAATTGCTGAAAAATAGAGATAATGCCGGATTTAGGGAACTAATCGGGTTGACAATCCTAAAATAAGCATATATAATTAAAACAGATAGATATAAAAGGGTAAAAATTGATTAAGTGACTGTATAAATATTCCGGTATGGTCTTGTTAGAGAGTGAGATGTTAGTAGAGTATGAGAGTTAATCTGGCAGTAAAAGAGAGAGAATCCGGTTATAAACCCAGTTCAACGATTTATCTGGACAAGCTGAGCGTTCGTCCCAAGCACATATATAATTTCTTTAAGAGAATATTTGATATCGTTAGTTCATTCTGTGCAATTGTTGTTTTAAGTCCGGTTATGATTGCTGTTGGACTTGCAGTATTTTTTCAGGATTTCCATAACCCGTTTTTTGTCCAGACCAGACTTACTAAAAACGGCAGAGAATTCAAGATGATTAAATTCCGTTCAATGTGTGTGGATGCAGAAGAAAAACTTGCTGCACTGAAAGAACTGAATGAAGTTGACGGACCTGCATTTAAAATGGAACATGACCCGAGAGTTACAAAAGTTGGGGATTTTATAAGAAGAACATCGCTTGATGAATTGCCACAGTTGTTTAATATTCTGACGGGTTCAATGAGCGTTGTCGGACCAAGACCGCCGCTTCCGCGTGAGGTTGAACAGTATACTGTTTATCAGAAACAGAGATTATGTGTTAAAGGTGGACTTACCTGCTACTGGCAGTGTTCCGGAAGAAGCAATGTCGGATTTGATGAATGGATGGATATGGATATCCAGTACATAAAGGAACGTTCAATTCTGACAGATATAAAAATTATTTTAAAAACATTTAAAGCAGTTATAATGAGGGACGGAGCAAAATAAGCCCCGTCCTTTTTGCATTCAGGAGGGATTTTAATTGGCTGGTGTTATAGTTCATCTTGCGGTTGCAGATTCAACATTTGAAAGACTTTGTGTTGAAAATACGGCAGAATATTATACCGGAAATATTGCTCCGGACTGTATACACTCACGAAAAAACTATGAACGTGAAATGAAAAAACATACGCATCTTCGTGACGGGATTCGTGACTGGGATTTCGTTCTTCCGGAAAAACAGAAAATCTTTCAACAGAGAATGGACGGGTTTGTTGAAAAGTATTGCAGACATGAAAATAATCATGATTTATATTTAGGCTACCTTGTACATCTTATAACTGATGAAATGTTTATGAAAACTATACGCCTTGAATGTGCAGAAGCGGCTGAAAAGGTCGGTATAAAGCAGACTGACAAGCGTTTTTTTGATTTTATGATGAGGGAAATAAACGGTTCTGACAGTATTACTGCAAAAAAATTTCACTTTAAAAATGACCCTGTAAAGCTTCTGAAGTCGGCACAGGGGTGTTTTATCGAAGATTACATTTATCCGGAAGAAATAATTGACAGTGAAAACTGGATTAAGGAAAATTTCTTTTCAGGAAAAGAACCTTTTGAACCTCCTGTTTATGTGACCTATGAGAGAATTCTCAAGTTTATTGAAGAGACTTCTGATGTCATTTTGCAGCGTGTTAAAGAATATTTTGATTGAAATAAAAAAATCCCGAAGTTTAATACTTCGGGATTTTGTATATCTGATGTAATTTGTATTAGTAAGCAATACCCTGCCACATCATAGCGTCAGCAACCTTATCAAATCCGGCAATGTTAGCACCAGCAACGAGGTTACCCTTCATGTCATACTTTTCAGCTGCATTATATGCATTGTGGAAAATATTAACCATGATGTTCTTGAGCTTAGCGTCAACTTCTTCAAATGTCCATGAAAGTCTTTCTGAGTTCTGTGACATTTCAAGAGCTGATGTAGCAACACCGCCTGCGTTAGCAGCCTTAGCTGGTCCAAAGAGAATGCCAGCTGCCTGGAGCTTTTCGATAGCTTCAGGAGTTGAAGGCATATTAGCACCTTCAGCAACAGCGATTACGCCGTTCTTGATAAGAGCGTCAGCTGATTCGCCGTCAAGTTCATTCTGTGTAGCACATGGAAGAGCAATGTCGCACTTGATTGTCCAGATACCCTTGCAGCCTTCTGTGTATGTAGCACCCTGAACTCTGTTAACGTATTCCTTGATTCTTCCTCTTTCAACTTCCTTGATCTGTTTAACAACATCGAGGTTGATGCCGTTTGGATCATGTATATAACCGTTTGAGTCAGACATAGCAACAACCTTGCCGCCAAGTTCAGTTGCCTTCTGTGTAGCGTAGATAGCAACGTTGCCTGAACCTGAGATAACAACTGTCTTGCCCTTGAAGCTGTCGTTCTTCATGCAGTTTAACATTTCTTCTGTGAAGTAGCAAAGACCATAGCCTGTTGCTTCTGTTCTTGCAAGTGAACCGCCGTATGAAAGACCCTTACCTGTTAAAACGCCTGTGAATTCGTTTCTGAGTCTTTTGTACTGACCGAACATAAAACCGATTTCTCTTGCTCCAACACCGATATCGCCGGCTGGAACGTCTGTATCAGCACCGATGTGCTTTGAAAGCTCTGTCATGAAGCTCTGGCAGAATCTCATAACTTCGTTGTCTGACTTACCCTTAGGATCAAAGTCAGAACCACCCTTACCGCCGCCGATAGGAAGACCTGTAAGGCTGTTCTTGAAGATCTGTTCAAAACCTAAGAACTTGATAACAGATGCGCAAACTGTTGGATGTAATCTGAGACCACCCTTGTATGGTCCAATTGCTGAGTTGAACTGAACTCTGAAGCCTCTGTTTACCTGAACGTTGCCGTTGTCGTCAACCCACGGAACTCTGAACTGAATAAATCTTTCAGGTTCAACGAGTCTTTCGATGATACCCTTCTTTTCAATTTCAGGTCTCTGTGCAACAACTGGTTCAAGACTTTCGAGAACTTCTCTTACAGCCTGAAGAAATTCTTCTTCGCCCTTGTTTCTCTGACATACCTTGTCGTATACTTTCTGTAAATATTCGCTTTTAAACGCCATTGTTTAAAACCTCCGTATTTTATTTCTCGGAAAACTATCCGATATTAACCATTATACTATTTTTACTTAAATAAAGCAAGCGTTTTAGTGAATATTCTTAATTTTTTTCAAAATTTCTATCTATTTTCTAAGCGGAGGACAGTTCTTTTGTGAAAAGATTACTAAAAATTATTTCAGGAAAAAACATTTGTTTAAAATTAAATCCGCCATTTAGGTTGACAAATGAACGAAAATATAATAAAATAAATAGGAGCAGACTATACGGCAGCGGAAACGTTTTAGTTTATGAGGAAAGTCCGGGCATCGCAGAGCAGGATAACTGATAACGTCAGCCGGAGGTGACTCCAGGGCCAGTGCAACAGAAATATACCGCCCGTTTTACGGGTAAGGGTGGAAAGGCGAGGTAAGAGCTCACCGGAATGCAGGAGACTGTATTGCCATGTAAACCCTATCCGATGCAACGCCTATTGGTACCTTTGCATCAACATTTGCTCGATGGATACAGAGGTAATGGCGGCTTGAGCTTCAGGGCAATCTGAAGCCTAGATAAATTGCCGTACACGACAGAACCCGGCTTATCGGTCTGGTCAGGACCCTGAGATTTCTCAGGGTCTTTTTAATTTTGTCAGATATGCAGCAAAAAAGCCGCATTTTTATCTGCGGCTTTTTCGTATAGGAAATTGTTATGAAAGGAAAATATATAGTAAACACCTTGTGATGGGTGGGGTTTTTAGTTCTGCCTTTTTGGGTTCAGGATCTCAGGCAGTAAACCTGTTATTGTATACCATTTTCTTGTCTCGTTTCGTTTTGTATCTCTTTGGTATGTTTAAAGTATACCGGGTTTATATGAATAAAAAAGGGTGTAAATAAGAAAATACTGTGAAAAAATCCGGTATTATTTCTGAAATCGTGAAAAATTTGCCGCTTATCGTAAAATCATTGACTTGTATTAAGGAATGTGATACAGTAATCAAGTGCATAATTATATTATAGTCCGGAGGGTGTATAAATGGTTGTTTTAAATCAGGTTATTATTATGGCACTCCTGATTCTTACAGGAATCATCTGCTATAAGCTTAACATTATAAATAAGGAATCAACAAAATCGCTTTCATCGCTGGTTCTCATGGTGGTGAACCCGATAGTCATACTGGTTTCATATCAGGTTGAATTTGACAAAAGGCTTTTAAACGGAATTCTCTGGTCGCTCGGACTTTCCGTTGTGGCGATTGTGGCGGCAATTATCATTTCCGTTATACTTATAAGAAATAAGGGTGAAAAATCCGTTCTTGAAAGATTTGCCGCAATATATTCAAACTGCGGTTTTATGGGAATTCCGCTTGTAAGGGGAATATACGGCTCTGAGGGAGTTTTGTATATAACAACTTTTATGGCGGTGTTCAATATATTCGTGTGGACGCATGGCGTTTATATGATGGAGGGAAAAGTAAGCCGTAAAATGGTTTTGGAGGCTGTAAAAACTCCTGCAATAGTAGCAACTGTATTGGGTTTTGCACTCTTTATTCTGAGAATTCACATTCCGGGACTCCTTCTTACAACTCTTGAATATCTTGACAGCATGAACACGCCGCTTGCAATGATAGCAGCTGGTGCGACAATTGTTCAGACAAATATTGTAAAGGCACTCAAAAAGCCGGGACTTTATTATGTTTCGCTTATAAAACTTATAATTGTTCCAGCCGTTGTAATAGGAATGCTCAGTTTTCTGCCGGTAGATAATGTCGTTATAGGAACGGTCATTCTGGCATCTGCCTGTCCGGCGGCAGCAACAGGCACGCTCTTTGCGATAAGGTATAAAAAGGATTCATTTTATGCGGCTGAGCTTTTCGCTGTTACAACACTTCTTTCAATAATAACACTGCCTGTTATTATGACGTTTACACAGAAGATACTTTAAAGCAATACTGCACAAAAACGCCTGTCGGGTTTGCTTTTAAAATAAAAATGACGCTCTGCATTGCAAAGCGTCATTTCTTTTATCTGTCTGATTTTACTTCGTCTGGCCTGCCTTGTAAATTGCATCAGGAGTTCCGCTGAATTTCCAGTCAGTAACTTCTGTTTTTGTACCATCATAGTTTCTCTTGTAAATTTTCAGTCCGTCAGCACTGAATTCCTTGTCTGTTGAGAAGTAGTACTGTTTGAAATTGTCTGAATATTCAAATTCGTATTTGTAATTTCCGATTGGTATTATAAGCTGAAAGTCAAAATCATGAGATGAAGCATACTGCTGGGCATATGTTTTGCTGTAACCGTAAATGGTCATAGTTGTGCAGGTAAAAGCATTTGTGCCGATTGATTTTAATCCTGTTCCCATGATAGCGGTTTTCAGTTCGTCGCATTCATAAAACGCATCTGCACCGACATATTCCACGCTGTCAGGAATGGTAACACTTTTGATTTTAAAGTCTTCCGATTCAGAATAACCATTATTGGCAAATGCAGAACCTGAAATAAGTCTTATGCCGTCCGGAATAATTATATCTGTGTCCTTGCCATAGTAGATATAGAGAATATAGTCGTTTATGGTGATAAATCCTGTTTCAGCGTTTTTTATTAGTTCGCCCTCAAATTCAGTATTTGAAAAAACCATTGCTCCCATGTTTGTGAGAGTATCCGGAAGTGTGACATTTTTCAGTTCCAGACAGTTGGAAAATGCCATGGATTCAATATCTGTTATTGTGTCAGGAACGGTTACGCCTGTTATTTTTTCCTGTTCAGAAAAACCGTTTTTGCATATTCCTGTTACAGTTTTATTATCCAGAGCCGAAGGAAGGGTTATGTTGCCGCTCAGAATGTCTGAAGAAAGCGGATTCGCCGCAATGCTGATAGTTCCGTCATTATTTTCCACATATTGATAATGTGGGTCAGAAGCGGAAATAACATAGCTTTCATCGGCATAAAGACTGAAATTCGGACAGATAAGTGCTATTGACAAAAAAGTCAGAAATGAAATTATTCTTGTTATATTACGCATATTACTGCTCCTTTTTTACAGTTTCTGATTTTTTTCTGAAAACCATTACTTTACTCAAAATGTAGTTTGCGATAAATATAAGTACCTGACTTAAAAATGTAACGGCAACCTTGTTAAAGTCAAGCCAGTCATAGCATATAAGGAATATGGCTTCTTCCAGAACGAATGTCAGGGCTCTTGCACTGTAAAATGAGAAGAATACTTTCCAGAATTCTGCCTTTGTGCTGGTTTCATTTTTGAAAACATATTTCTTGTTGGTGAAAAAAGCAAATGTTACAGCACATACCCATGAAAAGGAAACAGCGAGGGTACTTTCCCATGAGGTTTTTCCCGGTACAGCATAGAAAACCATGAGCTTTGTAACTATACTGACAAGTGTTGTAAGTCCGCCGAAAAATGTGTACATCAGAGGTTCTTCATATTTATAATAAAGATTCTGAAGCTTTTTCGGCAGTATGCCTACACAGGCTTTTATAATTTTTTCAAACATTTTGTCTCCGAATACCGCAATATATTTTTCTGCGGCAGCCGCTTTTTTACAGCCGGCGGCTGACTGGAATTTAACTTAATTATAATATAACACATTTTTATTAAAATTCCAATAGATACGGCAAAAATATTTTTATATTTTACAATTTACATATTGATTATTTTTCCTTTATGTGATAATATTAATGTTGTGTGCAGCTGTACTGCACAGACAGGAGGATATATGTACAGAATAATTATAATCTTGATTTTACTTGCTTTGTCAGCTTTCTTTTCGGCATGCGAAACAGCATTTTCAACCGTAAATAAAATACGACTGAAAAATTATGCCGCAAAGGGAAATAAAAAAGCGGAAAAGGCTCTGAAAATTGCAGAGTCATTTGAAAAAGCCCTGACGGCAATTCTTGTCGGAAACAATATCGTAAACATTCTTTCAACTTCAATAAGTACCGTTCTGTTTACTGAAATGCTTGGTTCGGGCGGTGTCGGCGCTGCAACAGTTGTTATGACAGTAATGGTTCTTGTTTTCGGAGAAATAACACCTAAATCCTTTGCAAAAAGCCATGCGGAACAGTGTACATTGTTGTTTGCAGAACCAATCTCACTTGTTATTTTTATACTGAAACCGATTACGGTGATTTTTCAGGTTTTGCAGAATGCATTCAAACCGAAGGTTGAACAGCCGAGCGTTACCGAGGACGAACTCAAATACATAATAGATGAAATTCAGGAGCAGGGTGTTCTTGAGGAGCAGGAAAGTGACCTTGTCCGTTCGGCACTGGAATTTGATGAGATAACGGTTGACGAAATACTGATACCGAGAGTGAATGTTGTTGCAATTGAGAAAAATACTCCTTTTGAAGAAATAAAAAATCTGTTTCTTACAGAAATGTATTCACGCCTTCCGGTTTATGAGAAAAATATTGATAATATAATCGGTGTGATAAACAACAAGAACTTTTTCAAACTTGCAAATGAGGGCAGGGACGATATAAGCGATATTATACAGGACGTTATTCATATTTCTGACCTGAAGCTTATCAGCGAAGCCCTGAAGGAAATGCAGAAAAACAAAATGCACATGGCTGTTATACTTGACCAGTATGGCGGAACAAAGGGCATTATCACTATGGAGGATATCATAGAAGAACTTGTTGGTGAGATATATGACGAAAATGACGAGGTGGTTTCAAACTTTGTCAGGGTCGGTGAGAATGTCTATGAGGTTTCCGGCGAACTGAACATAAGCGATATGCTGGAGAATCTGGGGCTTCCGGAAGATACTATTGAAAGTTCGGGAAATTCAATCGGCGGCTGGGTAATGGAACTTCTGGGACACGTTGCGGAAGAAGGAGAAACGGTTTGCAGCGGTGTTTTCAAGATGACAGTCATGTCGGTTGAGGAACAGAAAATACTGAAGATAAAGCTTGAGATTTCCGATAAAGAGGAAGAAAGCGAAGAAGAAAAATAAACTGAATTATTTAAGGGATGTCCTTTGTGCGGGGCATCCCTTTTTTCGTCAATTTACAAAAATTCTTAAAAAGCCCTTGACATTGACTGTACTATGGTGTATAATACAATTCGTAAGGCGTTCTAATCGAAATAGTACACTGAATACAAACAGAAAAATGAACAAAAGGGAGATGAAAAAATGAAGAAGTTTTTAAAGAGAGTGAACCGCGGTTTGCTCCTTGGCGGAATTGTTCTTGTCGGATTTGTCGTTTTTGTGATAACTGATACAATGTCCTTTAAAAAAAACAAACCGGTCATTGAAGACGCCGTAAGGTCATATGTTGAACAGCTTGGCAATACGGCTGTTACAAAGGGTATTACAAAAGACGAGATAAAAAAGAATATTGACAGTCTGATAAACAACTGCTGGACCTTTTCAGAAAAGGAAATCGGGGGCATGAATCAGAGCGAGTATAAAAACAGCCTTGAACTTGTCACTGAAGATCAGGACGAAGGTGCTTACATTTCAAAATGGACAGCAAGCATTAGTGATGTGAGCATAAGCAAAGCAGGCCCGGGATATGCAATTGCTCAGTTTGACTGTCAGATAGTTGCGGAGTTTGTGGGGAATGCTTACTTTGTAACTCCGGGGGATATATATCCTATGGAGATTTATGTTGATTACGGCGGGGAAATTCCAAAAGGACTTTCCAAAATTGCATATGACGGAATATATCAGCTGACACTTGTTCAGAAGGGCGGCAGATGGAAGATTGCCGGAACAGAGTCATACGGCTGGAACAGCTGTAGCATTACTTCGGCAGACAGTGGGGAAGGAGGAAATGCACAATGACAGCAGCACTCAGAATAGAACATCTTAACAAATATTTCGGCAAAAAGCAGATACTGCATGACATTTCCTTTGAAACTTATCCCGGAGAGGTTTTCGGATTTCTCGGTCCGAACGGTGCAGGAAAGACTACAACCATAAAAATAGCAGTAGGTCATCTTAGGCTTGATGACGGGGATATTCTGATAAACGGACAGAGTATCAGGAAGAATTTTGAATCTGCAATGGCACAGGTTGGCGGAATTATTGAAAATCCTGAGTTTTACAAGTATATGACCGGTATGCAGAATCTCAGACAGTATGCACGAATGAGAGGCAATGTTGATGAGAAAAGAATAAATGAAGTTGTTGAAATTGTCGGACTGAAAAACCGTATTAACGACAAGGTCGGAAAATATTCCCTTGGAATGCGTCAGCGTCTTGGTGTTGCACAGGCTATACTTCACAGACCGAAACTTCTTATTCTTGATGAACCGACAAATGGTCTTGATCCGGCAGGAATCAAGGAGTTGCGTGACATTCTGAAAAATCTTGCACATAAGGAAAATATCTGCGTTATAGTTTCAAGCCACCTTATGTCGGAAATGGAACTTATGTGTGACAGGGTAGGGATTATTGCAAACGGAAAGCTTACAGGTGTTCATACAGTTGAGGAAATGATATCAACGGTTTCTGGTGACAGGGAACAGTTTATAATAAGAGTCAGCGACTGTCAGAAAGCACTTGCAGTACTTGATTTCATCTCGGAAAAATCAGTTGCAGATGACAAGCATATAAGTGTTACTGTTGACAAGGAAAATGAAGATGAGGAACTCTTTGAGATAACTGCTAAGATAATTTCCGGCGGAATACGGCTCGGTACAGTAACTCCTAAGGAAAATAAAAAGCTTGAAGATGTATTCATTGAGCTTACAAAGTCAGGGGGTAGTCAGATTGGGTAAATTTATGAGGCTTGTAAAAAATGAATATATCAAGCTTATACTTAAAAAAAGCACATGGATAATGATGATTCTGCTTATTATCGGAATTATAGGATATCCTTTTCTGGCAAAGTTTGTTCAGTGGCAGACGGGGGACTCTGACACCAGCTATGCAGAAAACATTCTTCAGGATTATCAGAATCAGATAGATTATCTCAAAGATGTAAAAACGGAAAACTGGGAAAATGAAATACAGAGACTCCAGTATAAAATAGACAATAATGTCATAGACGGCTGGAAAGATGATGCGGCTGAAGCCATGTTTGCAGTAAAATTCAATCCGGACGGACTTTATAGTTTTACTGCTTTGCAGACTGACGAATATGTGAATAAAATTGATGATGATATAAAGTCAGGCAACTGGAAGGGATATTTTGAAACAGCCTGTGAAATAGCCGGAACAATTACGGACAGTATGGGTTCACAAAGCCGGATTGAAATTTATAAATATTGTCTTGAAAATGATATAAGACCTGATGAAAGCAACTGGAAGTACAATGCTGTTACAGAAATGAAAAATGCTGAAAGTGAAATGCAGGAGCTGGAAGCAGCGAAAGCGGCAGGTCAGGGAATGGACGAAAGCACCTACCAGAATGATAAAAATACAAAGCTGAAATGCGAATACAGACTGAAAAACAACATCAGCTATGATATTTCCGAACACAATAACTGGATGTACAGCGGAGAGTTCGATTTCTGGTCGGTATTCTGTACAACAACGACTTTGCTGTCATTTATAGGGCTTATTGTTATTGTTATAGGCGGAGGTATAGTTTCGGGTGAATTCTCAGGAGGAACAATAAAATTCCTGCTGATAAATCCGGTTAAAAGATGGAAGATATTAGCTTCCAAGTATTTCACAACAATTACGTTCGGGTTTATTCTGATTGCTGTGGCATTTATCCTGTCAGCGGTTACAACCCTTACAATATACGGCGGTGACCACATTTCAGCGTCATATATTTCAGTTGTGGATGGTAAGATAAGTGAGATTCCGGGATTTGTTTACTGTATAAAAAGCTATCTTCTTTCAAGTATTGAAATTGTTGTAATGTCAACCCTTGCTTTTGCAATATCATCAGTTGCAAGAAGTTCAGCACTTGCTATCGGCATAAGCGTTATGGCATATTTCAGTGGAAGTACTATTATGCTGATACTCAGCCAGCTGAACCTCAGCTGGGGCAGATACCTGATATTTGCAAATGTCGATATAAGCAGAATTCTGGAAGGAAGTCCGATGTTCATGGGACAGACAGTAAGCGGAGCAATATGTGTTATCGCAGTTCACATGGTGATTTTCCTTCTTACAGCGTGGGACGGTTTTACAAGAAGGGAAGCATAAGAACAGGCTATAAGAAGTTAAAAGGAAGTCGGAACAATGAAAAACAGATATATGAAAATTGCGTCAGCAGTTATAATAATATTTTGTATTGCAGTAACGGGTTTTCTGGTCAAGGCGTATTTTGACGGAGAATTCAATTCGGTTGAAACACTTCAGGCATATATAAAGAGATTCGGAGTTTTCGCCCCGGTAATGCTTACTGTAATACAGGCGGCACAGGTTGTTGTTCCGATACTTCCTGGATTTCTCGGCTGTTCTGTCGGGGCTGTGATGTTCGGCTGTATCGGCGGTTTCTGCTGTAACTATATCGGAATTGTTGCAGGTTCACTGGCAGCATTTGTTCTCGCAAGGAAGTTCGGCATCAAGCTCGTTGAAAGTATATTCCCGAAAGACAAGATAAAAAAATGGGCGGAGAAAATCGGAAAAAGCAAGTCGTTTACAGCCTTTTTACTGGCGGCAATGATACTTCCTCTGTTTCCGGACGATTTCTTCTGTTACTTTACAGGACTTACAAAAATGAGATCAAAGAGGTTTTTGTGGATAATACTTCTCGGAAAACCATGGTGTATCATGGCGTACAGTATAGCCTTTTCATTTATCAAATAAATATGTGTAAAAAGATAAAAACAGATGTGTAGAAAAAAGTAAAATAAAGAAAAACAGCACCGTACAGATAATGTCGGTGCTGTTTTATAATGGTGCAAGAAAGGCAAAAGCGGGAATGTTTCGCAATACTCCGAAAATTATCAGAATGACAGCATCTGTTATTTCCAGTACAGTCAGCCATTTGTATTTTGGAATATGATTGTATCTGATGTAGTCATGAAGATGCATAAGAAAAAGAACCGCAAGAAATGGAAGTGAAATAAAAACTCCCGGATTACTGCGAAAAGCCTTGTAAAAATCCAGCTGAATAAGATGAATGCACATTCTGCTGACGCCGCACCCCGGACAGTATAAACCTGTTATTTTGTGGAACATACAGGGGATAGCGATTCCAAGACGTGTAATGAAATAATAAAGAATGCCCGCCGCCGTAAAAGCGACAAGCATTCTGATAACTTTTTTAATTCTGTTATGCATTAGGTGTAGCCATTTTGTTCAGTTCAGACTGAATAAGGCAGTATGTAACGATACTCAGACCAAAAATGGAAAGTATCAGATAAAGCATACCGTTGTTTGAATCGGAAGGGAGCCCTCTTTTCTGCTGAGCAAGCTGAATCTTCTCGCCAGCTTTGTAACACCAGAACCAGAAATAGATGTTGCAGGTAATAATTGAAAGCAGGAATACTACGCCGCCGCTGGTGTCGTTTGGTGTGTCAGCTGCAACATTCACGTCATTTACCATGCAGACAAGCCAGTAAATACCATAAATTCCACAGGTGATAATTGACAGGATGATGCAGACAACAATGTTTCTTTCTTTGATCATGAAATCAACCTCCTTGTTTTATATGTTAACATTATAACAGGTATTGTTATGAAAGTCAACATATTTTATGTAAAAAGCAGATAAAACGACAAAATCTGCAATTATAACAAATTCAGCGAATTTTCATTGTAATATATGAACACAAAGCAGCATAAATAAACCATAAAACAAAATATCCGCTTTACTATAAAAGTAAAACGGATATCAGGTCTGGTTTTATTTAATTTTAATTTTTGGCTTAGATGTCAGAACCGTTGTTTCTGATTATTTCGCTGTATCTGAGAGCGGAATCTTTCAGTGTACGTTTCTGAGTTTCATAATCAACGTGAATAAGACCGAATCTTTCTGTGTAGCCGTATGCCCATTCAAAGTTATCCATAAGCGACCAGTAGAAATAAGCGGCAACTTCTGTTCCCTCTGAAATTGATTTTTTAAGTCCTTTAAGGTATCCGTTGATATAGTCTATTCTTTCAGTATCGTGAATATGACCGTCAGCGGCAATTTCATCATGGCAGGATTTTCCGTTTTCAGAGATTATGATAGGCTTTTTGTATCTGTCATAGATGAATTTTGTTCCCCAGTACAGACAGTCAGGAGTTACAGGCCAGTGGTATGGTGCGTTGAGGAATCCGCCCGGGTCACTTACAATTTTAGGAGCGTCACCATCAGCAGCAACCTTGTGTCCCCAGTATACATTATGACCTGTAAAATCAATTGGCTGACTGATAAGTTTCATGTCGGAATCTGTGAATTTCGGCATATAAGGCTCGCAGATTGCAAGTTCACGTTCAGGGTATTTTCCGAAGAAAATCGGGTCATTGTACCATACAAGGCTTGCAATTGCCAACTCAGGCTTGTCGAAACTGAACATAGACTTTCTTGCTGCTTCAATATCTTCCGGAGTGTCTGTTGCAGGCATATTCATGTTGTAGCAAGGCGTATAACCGATTTTAAGAGGCTGCTTTGCATAGGTTCTCAGGGCAACGACTGCCGCGCCATGAGCTTTAAGAAGATTGTGTGCTGCGGCTAAAAGGTCATCAACTGTAAGTTTAAGTCCCGGAGCAATTCTTCCATCGTGATAGCCAAGACCCAGAATAACTTCCGGTTCATTTATAGTCATGAAGTTTTTAACTCTGTCAGAGAAGTTTTCAGCTACAACTTTAGCATAGTTATAGAACCATTTTACGATGTCAGGATTTCTCCAGCCGCCTCTTTTGTCAAGTTCGAGCGGAAGATCCCAGTGATATAAAGTAATGAAAGGTTCAATTCCATTTCTGAGAAGTTCATCGATGATGTTGTTGTAGAATTCAATTCCCTTAGGATTTACCTTTCCTGTTCCGTCCGGAATAATTCTTGCCCAGTTGATTGAAAAACGGTATGCTTTAAGACCGATTTCTTTCATGAGCGCGATGTCCTCTTTCCATTTGTGGTAGTGATCACAGGCAACATCGCCGTTATCAAAGTTGTTAATTCTTCCCGGTATCTTGCAGAATGTGTCAAAAATATTAAGTCCTTTTCCGTCTTCATAGGCTCCGCCCTCTATCTGATAAGAAGATGTTGCGGCTCCCCATATAAAATCTTTTCCGAAATCCATAGTATTCAATCCTTTCCATTTTGGGTTATCGTGTTGACTTTTCCTCTGTTGTTTGATATTATATCAGTAATATCACTTTTTTTCAATTGATATTATAAGCGAAAATGATACTATTCTCACATTTTTGAATAAAAATTCTTAACAAAGCAGGTGATAAAATGGAACATTTTATGCTTTCACAGAAAGAGAACAAGGAACACAGCACACAGCTTGTTCCATATTCATATTACCGTTCTGATATTCCTGACCTTCTGCCTGATTCGGCAATACACTGGCATACTGAAATGGAAATAAATTATGTAAGAAGCGGCGAGGGACTTTATCAGGTCGGAAGTGAGCACAGGGTATGCAGAGCAGGTGACATTATAGTCATTCCGCCGAATGTTCTTCATTCCGTATATCCGATAGATGACAAGAAGATATCAACAGATACTCTTGTATTTCATATGGACTTTATAGGTGCGGCATTTCCTGACAGAGCATCTGTTACGTACCTCAGACCTTTTTTTAACGGGAATGTTTCGGTAACTCCTTTTATAGAAAGCGGAATGAAAGGTTATGAGGATTATACAGACTGTCTTGTAAATGTGTTCCGCTATCTGACAGAGCGTCCGGAATATTTTGAGATAGGTCTTAAAGCTGAGCTTACACGTTTTATCTATCTTCTGTTTGCAAATTCTGATGCCGTTCTTAAAAGCGGTGACGGCCGTTCAGCTCATAATGCGGATAAAATCAAGACGGCTCTTTTATACATTCAGGAAAACTATAAAAGTGAAATAACCATTAAGGAACTTGCACAGATGTGCCATTTCTGCGAACAGTATTTTATAACGTTTTTCAGGAAAGTTGTCGGGATTTCGTGTGTTGCGTATATAAATCAGTTCCGCCTGAAAACAGCGGCTGAAATGCTCAGAACGACCGATATGTCAGTTTCTGAAATTGCTTTTGAATGCGGATTCAGAAACCTTTCAAATTTTAACAGACAGTTTAAGGATTATTTCAGGACAACACCAAAGGAATTCAGAAAATCTGTCTGAAAAGTTTTCATAAATTTAACATTTCCATGTATCCGGATTTTACACACATAATATAAAATTTACTTATAAATTTAATGGAAGTGGTTTTATGGGATACGGATATATCGGAAGACGTCTGCTCACCGTTCTGGCGGCAGTTATGATGATAGTTTCACTTATTGCGGCAGGATTGTTTTTCTTTTCGGAGTATACGGAAAAAAGATGCACAGCGGAAACAAGGGGAATTATAACAGATGCCGCAGTTATAAGAGAAAACAATACAGTTTCTGACCAGGGCGGAAGCAGAAATCATTATACTTATACAGTTGAATACTCAGCCGGAGAAAATCAGCTTTCATTTGAGGAATCTGCATCGGGAAACAGTTTCAGCAGGGGCGATGAGGTTTCGGTTTTTTATGACCCTGAAAATCCTGCTGTCCATTACGTCAAAGGGATATATTTTGACAGCAGTTCACAGCTTGCAGGGGTTAAGATTCTGCTGTCATTTCTGCCGGAAACAGCGGTTCTGTTTATTTTACTTGCGGCGGCTGAATCTTCAGCAAGCAGAGCCGGACGCAGATTACAGGGGCAGTAATTCAGATTTGCAGTATAAAAGGGAACGTTTTTACCGGACGTTCCCTTTTGCTTTATATAAGAACCCGTCTTCACAAGCGTATGCGCACGTCTTTCCAGCAAATTTTTTCGCATAACTGCGTTAAAAATGCTTGCCATACACAAGTATGCCTGTGCAAATTTGCCTTGTCTGCGTAAAAATTGTGCTTGGAAATCCGCACATATATCTTGTGAAGACGGGTTCTAAACAAAAAGTTTGCATTTTAAAAAAAAATGTGTTAAAATAAAAAGAGTATCTTAAAACAGCATTCGGCTAAAAATGCAATGCAGAAAGGCAAGGAATATATGGCTATTTACTCTCTGGGTATTGATGTAGGGTCAACAACAGTTAAAACCGTTATAATTGATGAAAATAAAAAGATTATTCATTCTGAATATCAAAGACATTTTTCAAAGGTAAGAGAAGCGGTAGGGAATCAGCTTGCGGAAATAAAAAAGAAATTTCCTGATGATACATTTAAAATATGTATGACGGGTTCAGCAGGGCTCGGACTTGCAAACGGTGCGGGGATAACATTTGTACAGGAAGTCAATTCAGCGTTTATTGCCGTTAAAGACCGTATACCGGACGCAGATGTTGTTATCGAACTCGGCGGAGAGGATGCTAAAATAATATTCCTGACAGGCGGCGTTGAACAGCGTATGAATGGTTCGTGTGCAGGCGGAACAGGTGCTTTTATAGACCAGATGGCTACTCTGCTCGGGGTTACTGCTACGGAACTTGACGAAATGTCACTTAAAGCGGAAAAAATCTATCCTATTGCATCCAGATGCGGAGTATTTGCCAAATCGGATATTCAGCCTCTTTTGAATCAGGGCGCAAGACGTGAAGATATATGTGCAAGTATTTTTCAGGCGGTAGTTGACCAGACAGTTTCAGGACTTGCACAGGGCAGAACTATCGAAGGAAAGGTTCTTTTCCTTGGAGGTCCGCTTTCATTCCTTAAAGGACTGAGAAATGCATTTGTCAGAACACTTGGTCTTGAAGAGGGTAAAACAGCCGTTCTTCCGAAGGAAGCTCCTGTTTTTGTGGCACTTGGCTGTTCGCTTTTTGCATATAATGAACATGATGACATTACAATAGATGAAGCAATCAGGAAGATAGAAAATGCAAAAACAGGTGACGGAATTATAACTGGAAAACCTCTTTTCAGTTCAAAGCAGGAATATGAGGATTTTATAGTAAGGCATAAAAAATGTGACCTTGAATATGCAGATATACATAAATATACAGGAAAAGCATACCTTGGAATAGATGCAGGTTCAACAACGACCAAGCTTATCCTTATCACAGAGGATTGTAAAATACTATATCAGCATTATTCTTCCAACAAGGGTCAGCCGCTTGACAGAATAGCAGGAAAACTGAAAGAAATTTACAGGGAAATGAATCCTGAAATGAGGATAGCCGGTGCGGCGGTAACAGGCTATGGCGAGGACCTTATCAAGGCAGGACTCTCTGTTGATTTCGGTATTGTTGAAACGGTGGCACACTTCAAAGCGGCATCTTATTTCTGCCCTGATGTTGATTTTATAATAGATATCGGCGGACAGGATATCAAGTGCTTCAAGATAAAAAATCACAGCATTGACAGTATCATGCTGAACGAAGCCTGTTCATCGGGATGCGGTTCATTTATTCAGACATTCGCTCTTGCACTGGGTTATGATATTGCCGACTTTGCGGCTTTGGGACTTTTTGCAGAACACCCTGTTGACCTCGGTTCAAGATGTACGGTATTCATGAACAGCAGTGTAAAACAGGCGCAGAAGGACGGTGCGACAGTCGAGGATATTTCCGCAGGACTTTCATCTTCAATTATCAAAAATGCAGTTTATAAGGTTATCAGAGCAAAATCACCTGATGAACTCGGAAAGAATATTGTTGTACAGGGTGGAACGTTCCTGAATGACGCAGTACTGAGAGCCTTTGAAATTGAAATGGGCAGAAATGTTATCCGTCCTGCAATATCGGGACTTATGGGTGCGTTCGGTGCGGCTATATATGCCAAGGAAAAGACAAAGGGCGAATCTTCACTTATTTCAAAAGATGAGCTAGAGAATTTCTCCTATACTTCAAAGTCTGCACAGTGTCATGGCTGTACAGCAAAATGTGGTCTGAACATTATTACATTTTCCGACAAGAGAAGATTTATTTCCGGAAACCGATGTGAACGAGGTGCAGGAAAGGCTGTTAATTCACAGAATGAAAGTCTTTATGATTTCAAATATAATTACCTGCTTGAGATGACTAAAAATCATACTGAAAATCCGAGAGCAACGGTCGGACTTCCGCTCGGACTTAATTTTTACGAGTTGCTCCCGTTCTGGAAAACTCTTTTCAGCGAACTGAAATTTGATGTTATTGTATCAGATGAAAGTTCAAGGGAGATTTACTATCTGGGACAGCATACAATCCCTTCTGATACAGTCTGCTACCCTGCAAAGCTGATGCACGGACACATTGAAAGTCTGCTCGATAAAAATCCTGACTTTATTTTCTATCCATGCATGAGTTACAATCTTGATGAGGGGGAAAGCGATAATCATTTCAACTGTCCTGTTGTTGCTTATTATCCTGAACTTCTTATCGCAAACAATGCAAGACTAAACAGCAGTAATTTTATTTACCCTTATGTTGATCTGAACAGGGAACACAATGTTATTTCCGTTATGTACAATACGCTGAAAAAATACGGTGTAAAGAAATCGGAAGTCAAAGGGGCAGTCGGCAAGGCTTTTGCGGCTCTTGCGGATTATCACAATGAAGTTTACAACAGGGGTGAACAGCTGATTGCACAGGCAAGACAGAATGGTCAGAAGATAATTGTTCTGGCAGGACGTCCTTATCATATCGACAAAGAAATCAACCACGGAATTCAGAAGCTTATAACAAGCCTTGGTATGGCGGTTGTTTCCGAGGACGCTGTTTTCCAGCATGGTCATTATCCTCATCCGAAGGTTCTGAACCAGTGGAGCTATCATGCAAGACTTTATCGTGCGGCACAATATGTCACAACACAGCCTGATATGCAGCTTGTTCAGCTTGTGTCATTCGGTTGCGGAATAGATGCTATTACAACAGATGAAGTGCGGGAGATACTTGAGTCAAACGGAAAGCTCTACACACAGCTTAAAATAGATGAAATAAACAATCTCGGTGCGGCAAAGATAAGACTCAGAAGTCTTGTTGCGGCTATGGAAGAAAAGTAAAACGGAGGTTTGTTAATGGATTATCCTGTATTCAAGCCGGAAATGAAAGACAGCTATACTATTTTAGTACCGGATATGCTGCCGGTTCACTTCAAGCTTATTATAAATATTCTTAAAAAATACGGTTACAATGTTGAACTGCTCCAGACTTCTACCAGAGAGGTGGTTGACGAGGGACTGAAAAACGTTCACAACGATACCTGTTATCCTGCGCTGTTGGTTATCGGACAGTTTATCAACGCTCTTAAAAGCGGGAAATATGATGTGAATAAAACAGCTCTTATGCTTACTCAGACAGGCGGCGGTTGCCGTGCATCAAATTATATACATCTTCTGCGTAAGGCACTGAAAAAGGAGTTTCCGCAGGTTCCTGTAATTTCGCTTAACCTCAGCGGACTTGAAAAGGGCAACGGACTGAATCTTACAATTCCGCTTCTTATAAAGGTTGTGTATGCTGTATTCTATGGCGACCTTCTGATGTCGCTTTATAATCAGTGCAAGCCTTATGAAATAAACGAGGGCGATACTGATAGGATGCGTGACAAATGGCAGGAAAAACTCGTAACTGTTTTTGACAAGAGAGAGTTTCTTAAATGCAAAAAATACTGCCGACAGATACTGGAAGATTTTGATACGATAAAGAGAACTCATGAAAAGAAGATTCGTGTGGGAATTGTCGGAGAGATATATGTAAAATATTCTCCTCTTGCAAACAACCATCTGGAGGAATTTCTTCTTTCAGAAGGTTGTGAACCGATAGTTCCGGCACTTATGGAATTTGTCATGTACTGCCTTGCAGGTTCTGTTGCGGACAGCAAACTTTATCAGTTTAATTCCCAGAAGATACTTTTCAGCAAGGTCGGATACAGTTTTATTCATAAGGTTCAGAAAACGGTTATCAGAACCATCAATGAACATGGCGTCTTTGAAGCACCGCATGACTTTGAACATATTAAAAAGCTTGCTGACAAGTATATCAGTCAGGGTGTCAACATGGGCGAAGGCTGGCTCATTCCGGCTGAAATGGCGGCTCTGGCTGAAACAGGAACAGAAAACATTATCTGTACTCAGCCTTTCGGATGCCTGCCGAACCATATTGTTGCCAAGGGAATGTCGAGAGTTATCAAAAAAGCGTATCCGGACGCAAATATTGTTGCAATTGACTACGACCCTGGTGCTACAAAAGTAAATCAGGAAAACAGAATCAAGCTTATGCTTGCAAATGCAAAAAGATAAAAATAATGAACTGACCCCAAAAAGTTAGACAAAGTTTTCAAGGGAAAATTATGCAAAGCGACTAAGAGAAATCTTGGTCGCTATTGTTATGCGGCAATTTTCCT
>ERZ826613.232-NODE-232-length-83362-cov-5.686689_pt1 | contig 83362 bp, 75 predicted proteins | sample MGYA00519925_ERZ826613 | MGnify/ENA primary metagenome ERZ826613 (study PRJEB31778, sample SAMEA3449236) | human gut metagenome | biome: human gut; feature: human-associated habitat; material: faeces | place: United Kingdom | collected 2010/2012 ... | reverse complement strand
ATATTCTTTTTGACCCTTCTTCCGTTTCTCCTCAAAAGTAAATGCTGTTGCCCTGGCTTTTGTCTCTGCCCTCCGTCTCACTTGACAAAAAACAGTATTTATGATATACTATACTTACCGAGTGGCAAAAAGCGTAAATCCAGGATTGGATTTACGCTTTTTTGTTTGCTCGAAATAACAGAAACGGAGTCTTTTAAATGAGCAGAGAAGCAACACAAAACAAAATGGGAACCATGCCCGTAAACAAGCTTATGCTTTCCATGGGCATTCCTATGATACTTTCAATGGTCTTACAGGCTGTTTACAACATCGTTGACAGTGCATTCGTATCAAATATGAAAAGTGGCGGAGAAGAAGCTATAAACGCTCTTACACTGGCATTCCCTGTGCAGATGCTTATGGTAGCAATGGCTATCGGCACAGGCGTCGGAGCAAATGCACTGCTTTCAAAGTCACTTGGGCAGAAGGACAGCGAAAAAGTAAACAGAACAGCCGGAAATGCTGTTTTTCTCGGAGGCGTTATTTATGCAGTTTTTCTTATTTTTGGAATTTTCGGTATAAACTTATACATAAACTCGCAAACAAATAATAATGAAATTGCACAGATGGCGACTGACTATCTGCGTATATGCTGCATAGTATCATTCGGTATTGTCTTTTTTTCCATATTTGAAAAGCTTTTGCAGTCAACCGGACGTTCGCTTTATTCAACTGCTGCACAAATTGCCGGAGCTGTGACAAACATGATACTTGACCCTGTAATGATTTATGGTCTTCTGGGCTGTCCGGAACTGGGTGTAAAAGGTGCAGCATATGCTACTGTTATAGGACAGTGTGTTTCATGCGGACTTGCAGTCATATTCCATTTCAGAATGAACTGTGAAATATCGAATGCTTTCAGATATCTCAAACCATCAGGAAAGATAATCAGTGAAATTTACGCTATCGGCGTTCCGGCAATAATTGCACAGGCTCTTATGTCATTTATGACTTATGGAATGAATATCATTCTCGGACGTGTAAGTGAAAATGCCGTCACCGCTTATGGACTGTACTACAAAATACAGCAGTTCATTCTTTTTGCAGCGTTCGGTCTGAGAGATGCACTTACACCGATAATCTCATTCAATCATGGAATGAAGGACAAGTCAAGAATAAATGACGGAATAAAATACGGCATGATGTACACACTTATTATTATGTCTGTTGGACTTATAATACTGGAGATATTCGACAGCAGACTTACAGGAATTTTTGGTCTTTCCGGAGAAACAAAACAGCTTTGCATGAGCGCAATAAGAATAATTTCAATAAGCTTCATTTTTGCAGGAGCGAACATAGCATTTCAGGGAATTTTTCAGGCACTCAACAGTGGAATGGAATCGCTCATAGTTTCAGTATGCCGTCAGCTGATTTTTGTTCTTCCGCTTGCATGGGCATTTGTTATGATAATAAACAGGTCAGATGCAGCAACATGGATAGTATGGCTGACATTCCCTGTTGCTGAAATTCTTTCAGCATTGATTGCATTTTTCCTTATGAAACGAATTTACAATAATAAAGTTGAAATACTTGCCTGACTTTGAGCATTTGTTTCCATTTGAGACAATTTGTAAAAGAGCAATAAACAAATTTGTGCATATTGAATAAATAACCACTGTTAAAGAGTTACAAAACAGAAAATTTTTTTAAAATCACTTGTTTATTATCCGAATATCGGTTATAATAAACATATAAAGGGGGCTGAAGTTCAATGTGCGATAAAACAATGACTTTTTCGGTTAACGATGAAAAGGAAATAGAATTAAAGAAAAATCTTACTATTATTTATGATGCTCTGGTTCAGAAAGGCTACAACCCCATAAATCAGATCGTTGGTTATATTCTCTCGGAAGATCCGACATACATAACCACATATAATAATGCAAGAAGCATTATCCGCCATATTGACAGAGATGAGCTTCTTCAGGTGTTGGTTAAGTCTTATCTTGGCGAATAAAACTTCATAAATTCTGATGAGAGGAAAAGCACAATTTTTCTCTTTGCGTGAATAGATTTTTCCCGGCTGTATCTTTTACAGCCGGTTTTGTTTTTATTATCCCTGATTTGCAGACAAAAATACCCTTCGGACAAAATCCGGAGGGTATCTCTTTTATTTAATTTTCAGCATAGCGTTCTCTCGAAGCAAATGCAAATAATACCATAATAATAATTCCCAAAACAAGAGCCGCTGATTCCAGTATAATCAGTTCATCATTCAGCTTGTTTATAAAGCCTGTAACAGCCGAATAGATGTAGTCATTCCTGATTACAAGTCCTTTTACATAGCCAGAAAATCTTATATAAAGTCCCGGAATAAAGGCAATTGCCGATGAACATATAACTGATGCAGAAAGCCAGTAAAGGAAATAAGACTTCTTTTTAAGGTTCATAACAAAAATCAGTATCACACAGACAAGCGCAGCAACCGCAGTTACAATCATTGCCATATCAAGCATACCATATATTTTTCTTGCCTTGCTTAAAGCTCCGGTTTTTTTGATATATGAAAGCATAAATACATCTGTAAAGTCATCTATTTCGCTTTCTGCTGTCTCTATGGTTTTAGACAGCTGGCTTTTGAAATCGTCATTTATTTCAACGTTATTTTTTTCAGCAAATTCATTGAAATAATCATCTATACTTTTTTCAAGCTCAGTGAAATCAATTTCTGATTCAGATATTTCGTCTGTTTCGCCTTTTATGTAGCCGAAAATACCTGTTATTTTAGCTTCAACTGCTTTTTTTACAAGATTTTCGTCCACAGCCGACATATAGACATCTGAAGGTATACGGGAATAATTACTGCTGTTTTCAAAATATTTTTCAATACTGTCCAGAACTTTTCCTGTCACATCATTACTTTCAACAGCATCAATACAAACCTGTTCATTAAAAACACGATATTTTGCAAACGCAACTCCCTCCGCACCAAGCAAAGAGAATATCAGAATAACAGACAGAATCAGATTGGGAATATATTTTTCCATTTTTCTCATAAAGCGTCTGTTCCTTTCTATTCGTAAAACTTCTTTTCAACAAGTTCGCATATTACTGCAAGCCTGTCCTCAGTAGGACCAAGAAGATTACCATAGCAGGTATAAAGCGTCAGACGGTCATCAGTTGTCGGAAGGATATACTGGTTGTTGCTGTCCTTGAACAAAGTGATTTCCTTCGCCTTGTACGTAAATTCGCCATAAGATGTTGTGAGAACTATAAGATCCCCCTCTTTGACATCTCCAAGGTCAAGGAAAAATGTGTTGCAGTGTGCATCAAGGACAACATTGCCTGTTTCACCAATGAATACTGAACCTGTATACTGGCATACGCCAAGCTGTAAGAGTTCATCACTGCTTCCCCAGTAAACAGGAGCTTCAAGATCAATAGAGTCTATTTTTATAGTGGCATACTGAGAACCGAATGACGGATAGACTATCTTGCTTCCGTCATCAAGTTCGGATTCCACCTGTTTTTCCTGATACTTTATTTCGTTTATCTGTTCATGTCCTGATTCAGCAGAAAATATCACATCTGCCGCCGCTTTCAGTTTATGTACGGGAATGTATCCCGCTCCGCCGATAATTCCGCTGCATATCGCAAAAAGGACAATCGGCGTAACTATCATAAGTCCCACATTTCTGCGTTTCTTTGTATAAGACATAGTTATTCTCCGGCTTTTTTATTATACTTGTTAAGAACAAATGCACCTGTTCCGCCAACAGCAAGCATTCCTGCACAAAGTGCCGCAACCCATGTATATGAACCATCTGATGAAGCAGCTTCAACACCTGTTGTGTCAACAAGTTTTCCTACCGGAGTTACAAGCTGAACATTGCCGTCTGCATCACGGACAGTCATAACAAAGTTCTTTTCGCCTTTCTTTTCAACTGTAATATCAAGACCCATCTGCTTTCCGGCATCGACAATCTTATTAATGGAGTTCATTATTTCTTCACCTGTCATCTTGTCAACAAGATCTGAAATAAACTGATTTTTCTTCTCGTCGCCCAGATCAATATCTGTACTTCCGGAATCACCTGAATCTGAACTTCCTGAGCCTGAACCGCCCTTCATCTCATCAACAGTTACACCAAAATACTTCATAGCCATATCGTCCATGTCTGAACCGACACTGCTTATCTTGCTTACAAGTATGTCATACTGGCTTTCAGTAAACTTGTTTACCTTGAGGTAGTTTTCAAGAACCTGAACATACTGTTCCTGAAATCCTGCTCCTCTTGCCGCCGCAACAACATCTTCAGCTGTTGCCGCTGATACACTGATACCTGCTGTGCACATAATTGAAACAGCTGCTGCCGCCGCTGCTATTTTCTTGAATGTTCCTTTCATTTTATGCCTCCGTTTATTTTATTCTGAAATATTTTTAAAAAAGCCTATACAGTCAATTTAACATATATCCGACTTTTTGTCAATAGTCAAAGTTCATAAATCTTATGGAAAATACTGCTTATCTTATTGTTCCGCCGCCCAGAACAACATCGCCAAGGTAGAAAACAGCCGCCTGTCCCTTTGCAGGTGCTCTCTGAGGACTTTCAAACCTGACAAGAACCTCATTATTGTCAAGCGGATATATAACGGCTTCTTTTTCATTCTGGCTATATCTGGTCTTTGCCGTAACCCTCATCGGTTCTTCAAGGCTGTCCATTGAAATCCAGTTGACATCGCTCACTCTTATCTCGGACTTGTAAAGCTCATTTTCATCACCGAGTGTGACAGTATTAAGCTCTGCATTCTTATCAACTACATAGGCAGGTTTGCCAAGTGATATGCCAAGACCCTTACGCTGTCCGACAGTATAATTTATAACACCCTTGTGAGTTCCTATTTTTTCTCCGTCTGTATTCAGATAATCTCCCGGAACGATAACAGCATCACTGTTTTCCCTTATAAATTTCGCGTAATCACCATCCGGTACAAAACAGATATCCTGACTGTCCGGCTTGCGTGAATTTACAAGTCCTGCATCTTCTGCGATTTTTCTGACCTGATTTTTATCATATCCGCCCAGAGGAAAAAGCGTTTTTGAAAGCTGATACTGCGTCAGACCATAAAGAACATACGTCTGGTCCTTTGAACGGTCAGCAGGTCTTACAAGGTAATACTTTCCCGTTTTCTCATCAAATTTCCTCTCGGCATAGTGTCCCGTTGCGATGTAATCAAATCCGAGTTCCTCCGCTCTCCTGAGCATCTTGTCAAACTTTATGTGCTTGTTGCATTCTATACATGGATTCGGAGTTTCACCGCTGAGATAACTGTCAACAAACTGATTCATAACGTGCTGTCTGAAATCATCTTTAAAATTGAACACAAGATGCTCAAACCCAAGTTTATATGCAACGCTTCTTGCGTCTTCAACATCTGAAAGTGAACAGCAGGTTCTTACGCCTTCGTCCACGTCCTCTCCGTCAAAAAGCTTGAGCGTAACGCCCATTACCTCATAACCCTCATCAAGGAGAAGCTTTGCTGCAACCGAGCTGTCAACTCCTCCGCTCATTCCAACCATTACTTTTGCCATTGTTTTTCACCTTTTATTATATCCGTAATTTCCTTTATATTCATAACCGCTCTGTCAGACAGTCTGCATATTTTCTGCCAGTCACAGTCCGATGTGCTGTCATATACCCCGACCGTAAAAAATCCGGCTGACTTTGCTGTTTCAATGCAGTGCAAAGAATCCTCGGCAACCATAACCTCATTTATATCACAATTCAGCTTTTCTGCCGCTTTCAGAAAAATGTCCGGTTCGTCCTTGCCTTTACCAATGTCAGAACAGGTCATAACAAATTCAAAGTCATCATATATCCCGAGCCTTTTAAGTGCACTGTTCACTATCGAATTATAAGTCGCAGTTGCCACACACATCCTGATGCCAAGACTTTTAAGCGTAGTTACCGTTTCATAGGCACCGTCTTTTAGCGGTATGCTGTTATTGTACTGCCATGCGGCAAGTTCCTCTATCCTGTTTATTATATATTCACAGGAATGTTCAAGAGAAAATCTCGTTTTAAAGTATTCCGCTGATTTATCTATTGTCATCTTCTTGACCGTATCAGAAATCCCGGACGGAGGGTCAATTCCGTTTTCCTCAAGGAACATTCTGTCCACATTTTCCCAGACTTTCATAGAATCGAGCAAAGTCCCGTCAAGGTCAAAAATCACGCCTTTAAAATTCTTCATCTTCTGTTTCTATCCCTATCCTTGCCCGAAAGTCCGACTGTCCTCTGCCTGTTTTATCCTGTGCAAGAGCATATATATCCGAAGCTCTGCCCTCTATCTGAGAGAAACGCTGAGCATCTTCGCTGGATTTTCCAAGCTTTGCAAGCGATGTTCCAAATGGTATTTTTCCTGTTTCCTTTGCCTTTGAAAGAATATCCCGTCCACGCTCCGTAACTGCAAGTATTCTGCCGTAAGGAGGAAGAATATCAAGGTCACTCTTTTCGATACCGATAAGCATATTGAGGAATATTCTTTTTATTCTCGCCATTGTATAGCGTCTGGTTTTGATATTCATGAATATTTCGTCCAGATTTGTCAGAACGGCATTTTCTATTATCCTGTATTCAAGTCCCTGTCCCACATCCGGAACACTGCGAAGCTGTTCAGGTGTTATCGTTCTGAGTTTATAGAGAATAATCCTTTCAAGATTTTTTATATCTGCCCTGCGTTTTTCAGAAACTGCACGAACATATGCCGAGTAAACATAATCCGGAACGAAATCGGAAAAATCAATTTTTTCCTGTATGCATTTCCTTATGAAAGATGCACTTGCTATACCGTTCAGTGCAACCATGGAATCATGTGCAACACTTTTTCTCTGAACTGTTACAGGCTGTATGCCCGAACCGAATCTTCTGAGAGCCTTCAGATATTCAACAGCAAGAACGTTATTCGGCGAAGCAAGTATCTCCCCTATACGGTTTCCGGCTTTCTTGCCGTACTTTTCATATACCATAGTATTTATAGCGTTCGGATAGGACATTCCGTTGCGGAGGTATTCTTCCAGTTCCGGCGATGATGAACATTCCTCGGCAATTTCCGAAGCCTTTTTCAAATCCTCAACAGAACCCGCCTCACTGCCGAAAGATATTTCATCAACACAGCCGAGCGAATCAAGAATGGAAACAGCTCCCCTTGCATAAAACTCAGCCGAGGAAAGTGCGTAAACAGACGGAATCTCAATTACCAGATCTGCTCCGCCCCTTACAGCAAGTTTCGCTCTTGTGAATTTGTCCATAACAGCAATATCCCCACGCTGAACGTAATTTCCGCTCATCACCGCAACGATATGTGTAGCACCGTTTTTACGGGTCTGGTTCATATGATAAAGATGTCCGTTATGAAACGGATTATATTCGCAGATTATACCTGTAATTTTCATTTTCCGCCCTCTTTTCCCATGATAAATCCTTCTTCAGAATAATTATATCATACCTTACTGCAAATTGCAAACCGGAATATTCTGTTGTTCTTATCATTTTATACTGTATAAAACTATTTATACACAAAAAGCAGACGCACAAAACGTCTGCTTTTATTTTATGAATTGAATTTTTCTTTCAGTTTATCAAAGAAAGATTTTCTCTTTTCATAGTGCTTTTCGGTTTCGGACATTGCAGCCTCGTATTCCTTCAGCAGATCTTTCTGCTTTTTGGTGAGATTCTTCGGGACTTCAATATTAACCTTTACATACTGGTCGCCTCTGTCAGTTCTGCGGATTTTCTTGATACCCTTGCCCCTCAGACGGAAAACCGTACCTGTCTGAGTTCCCTCGGAAATGTTGTATTTTACATTTCCGTCAATAGTCGGAACTGTTATTTCATCGCCAAGTACTGCCTGAGTATAAGTAATTGGTATCTCACAGTGTACATCGTAACCATTTCTTTCAAACAACGGATGCGGTCGTACAGAAACCACAACATTCAGGTCACCGTTTGAACCGCCGTTAAGACCGCTGTCGCCCTGTCCGCCGACACGCAGAATCTGTCCGTCATCTATTCCTGCCGGAATGTCAACATTGATAGTCTTTGAAACTCTTATGCGTCCTGTTCCGCTGCACTTGCTGCACGGGTTGGATATTACAGTACCTCTTCCGCCGCATCGTGAACACGTTTTGGCTGAAGAAATCATTCCGAACGGAGTTCTCTGGGTTACCTTTACAGTACCTGCACCATGACAGTCCGGACAAGTCTGAGGTGATGAGCCTTTTGCCGCACCTGTTCCGCCGCACTCGCTGCACCTATCCATTCTGTTTATCTTGATATCCTGCTTCTTGCCGTTGCAGGCTTCCATGAAACTGATATTAACATTTGCAGTTATATCCTGTCCCCTTCTCGGAGCATTTGCATTTGAACGTGCAGAAGCCCTTGAGCCGCCGCCGAAAATACCGCCGAAAAGGTCATCAAAAATATCTGCTCCGCCAAATCCGCTGAATCCGCCGGTAAATCCACCGCCGCCACCTCCATAGTTAGGATCTACTCCCGCATGACCGAACTGGTCATATCTCTGACGTTTTTCCGGATCAGACAAAACCTCATAAGCCTTGTTTACTTCCTTGAATTTTTCTTCGCATTCTTTATCATCAGGGTGAAGGTCAGGGTGATATTTTCTTGCCATTTTCTTAAAGGCTTTTTTTATTTCATCTTCCGATGCACCTTTCTGAACCCCCAGCACCTCGTAATAATCTCTTTCATCAGCCATAACTGACCGCACCTCTTTCCGTCTGAATCAAGCCGTTAAACAGCTTTCGGGCGGACAAATTCTATCCGCCCTTTGAAAGCCATTATCAGTTATGCTTCTGTATAATCTGCGTCAACAACGCCGTCATCATCTGATGAAGAATTTCCGCCTGCTGCACCGGCTGCCTGAGCTGCTGCCTGCTGTGCTGCTGCCTGTTCTTCAGGACTTGCATTCTGATAAACTTTTGTTGCAAGTTCATTGAAGGCTTTCTGGAGGTCTTCATTCTTAGCCTTGATATCCGCAATATCATTGCCCTTTACAGCTTCTTTAAGAGCATTGCACTTAGCTTCAATTGCAGCCTTTTCATCAGCCGGAACCTTGTCGCCAAAGTCATTCAAAGCTCTTTCACACTGCATAGCAAAGTTTTCAGCATTGTTCTTTGTATCAACTTCTTCTCTTCTCTTCTTGTCCTCTTCAGCAAACATCTCAGCGTCCTTGACAGCCTTGTCGATATCTTCCTTGGACATATTTGTAGAAGATGTGATTGTGATGTTCTGTTCCTTGCCTGTGCCCTTATCCTTTGCAGATACATGAACGATACCGTTTGCATCTATATCAAATGTAACTTCAATCTGTGGGATTCCTCTTGGTGCAGGAGCGATACCATCCAGACGGAATGTACCAAGCTGCTTGTTATCCTTTGCAAATTCACGTTCACCCTGAAGAACGTTGATATCAACGGCTGTCTGATTGTCAGCATATGTTGAGAATACCTGTGTTTTCTTTGTAGGGATTGTTGTGTTTCTTTCAATCATTGGTGTGCTTACGCCGCCGGCTGTTTCAATACCAAGTGTAAGTGGTGTAACGTCGAGGAGAAGGAGTCCGTCCTTAACGTCACCGCCGAGGACACCGCCCTGATATGCAGCACCGAGAGCAACACATTCATCAGGGTTGATACCCTTGAATGGTTCTTTGCCCATGAAGTTCTTTACAGCTTCCTGAACTGCCGGAATTCTTGAAGAACCGCCGACCATGAGTACCTTGTGAAGGTCATTTGCTGAAAGACCGCTGTCTGAGAGAGCCTGTTTTACAGGTCCCATTGTTGACTGAACAAGGTCAGATGTCAGTTCATTGAACTTAGCCTGTGTAAGTGTAAGATCAAGGTGTTTAGGACCGTTTGCATCAGCTGTGATAAACGGAAGGTTAATCTGTGAAGTAGGTGTTGAAGAAAGCTCAATCTTTGCCTTTTCAGCAGCTTCCTTGAGTCTCTGCATAGCCATTCTGTCAGTTGTAAGGTCAATGCCTTCAGCCTTCTTGAATTCAGAAGTCATCCAGTCAATGATTCTCTGGTCGAAGTCATCACCGCCGAGGTGGTTGTTACCAGCTGTTGCAAGAACTTCTGTAACACCGTCGCCCATTTCGATAATGGATACATCGAATGTACCGCCGCCAAGGTCATAAACCATAACCTTCTGGTCTTCTTCCTTGTCTACACCATATGAAAGAGCAGCAGCTGTAGGTTCGTTGATAATTCTCTTTACGTTAAGACCTGCAATCTGTCCTGCGTCCTTTGTAGCCTGTCTCTGTGCATCTGTAAAGTATGCAGGAACTGTAATAACAGCTTCTGTTACAGGTTCACCAAGATAGCTTTCAGCATCTGCTTTCAGCTTCTGAAGAATCATAGCTGAAATTTCCTGTGGTGTATATGATTTTCCGTCAATGTCTACTTTATAGTCAGAACCCATGTGTCTCTTGATAGAGATAACTGTCTTTTCAGGGTTTGTAACAGCCTGACGCTTAGCTACCTGACCGATAAGTCTTTCGCCTGTCTTTGAAAATGCAACAACTGAAGGAGTTGTTCTTGCGCCTTCTGAGTTAGGAATAACAACGGCACTGCCGCCTTCCATAACTGCTACACATGAATTAGTTGTACCGAGGTCAATACCAATAATTTTTCCCATGATAAATTCTTCCTTTCTGATATACCGATTAAATAAGCTTTTTTCTGAGGATTAATTTGCTACTGCCACAATTGCATGGCGGATAACTTTATCTTTAAGCATATAGCCTTTCTGGAAAATTTCACATACAGTGTTTTCACCGAAATTTTCATCTTCGACCTGTTTTATTGCGTTGTGAAGATTCGGGTCAAATTCCTTTCCGAGTGCTTCCATCTCAGTAACACCGAGCTTTTTCAGCGTTTCTGTAAACTGATTGTATATCATCTGCATTCCGTTTTTGAAAGCTTCATCTGTACATTCAGCATCAATGGCTCTTTCAAAGCTGTCAAGCACCGGAAGTATATCTGAAATACACTTGCCTGTTGCATCTCCGTATGCTTCTATTTTTTCTTTTGTTGTTCTCTTGCGGTAATTGTCATATTCTGCAAAGAGTCTTAGATATTTATCGTCTGATTCTTTAAGCTTTCCTTCAAGCTCTTCTATCTTTTTTTTTGAAACATCATTGTTCTCCTCACTTATCTCCACATCAATGTCCATATCCTTGTTCACTACCGGCTGTTCCTCTGCTTCACATTCACAGCCCTGTTTAGTTTCTTCACTCATTGTCATCTTCCTTTCTGTCTGTATCTGAATTTTCAGAAAGTAAATCTGAAATTTTATTCGTAAAATACTCTATATAAGGGATTATCTTTGCATAATCAAGTCTTACCGGTCCTATTATTCCCAGCGAACCGGCTGTCTGGTCGCCCTTCTGATAACTTGAAACTATCATACTGGAATTTCCGATAACGAAACCGTCATTTTCTTCGCTGAACATTACATGAATACCGCTGAACGAAGAATTCAGAAGATGTTCTATCTCGGATTTGTTATCCATGAATCTTACAACATCCATCTTGTCAAGTTCGTTGCAGGAAAGAAGGTTTCTTTCTCCCCGGACTGTAAGTTCCTTATGGAGCAGTCCTTTCGAGAGTTCATAAACACCCTGAACAAGCGGCGACAATGTCAGCATATATGTTCCAAGTGCCTCAACAAGCTTGTCAAGCATTTCATCGGAAAGGTCGGCAACTGAAATTCCCTGAAGGTTTTCTTCAATGTAGTTTGTGAAGAAATCAAGCTGTTCATGCGTCAGGTCAAATTCCATACGGCAGGCTTTGTTTTTTATGCTGCCGTCCGAAGTAATAAGAAGTATGACATAAAGTCTTTTTCCTGTCGGAACAACTTCAACCTTTGAAATAACCGAAAATTTCGGTGCTTCATTTGATGCAACCACTGCACACTGTGTAAGCTCTGCAAGTGCTGTTGCCGCACTCTGTATAATAAGCTCCTCTGTGTATGCACCGTTGTCTTCAAGCATCTTGTCAAGACGCTTTACCTCCGCTTCCGGAAGTTCATGCGGCTGCATTATCTTTTCGATATAAAGCCTGTAACCGCTGAATGTCGGAATACGTCCTGCGGACGTGTGCGGCTGTTCGAGATAGCCAAGCTGTTCGAGCATCGCCATATCGTTTCTTACCGTTGCGGCTGAAACGTTTATGTCCGGAAGTGAGGCGATAACTTTTGAACCTACCGGTTCGCCGGTCAGAATATATTCATCTATGACAGCAGCAAGTATTTTAAGTTTTCTGTCATTCAATTCTGACGCCTCCTTAACAACTGGCAGTTAATGTTTTTAAGTGTTAGCACTCATTCTCCCCGAGTGCTAATTATAATTTATCACTATTGCAGCTAATTGTCAAGTACTTTTTTAAAAATTATCGTTATGCACAAAAAAATCCGCCGCAAAGTGCTCCTTATCGGCAATTTGCACTTTTCCTGATTTCAGCACACAATTCAGCACACAATTTTACATTAAATAGTATATCTTCATGGTTGACAACTATCGCCGCTGAGAGTATCATATTATAGGGAATTCAAACCAATTATATTTATATAGTATATGGAGCGTAAAATGGTAAAGTTTATTTTAAGACTCATCAACAGAATAAGAAGATGGCTGCCAAAAAATTTCGGCGGCTTTTTCAAGTGGGTAATCCTTTCGCTTATAACAGGCGGACTTGTGGGGATAGTTTCGTCTGCTTTTAATCTCTGCCTTAAAGAATCCGAAAAACTGCGTACCGAATATCCTTTTATAATACTGCTTCTTCCGCTTTCCGGTATTCTCATTGTCGGAATATACAGATTTTTAAAGTTAAAGCATGACAAAGGAACAAACATGGTCATTATGGCGGTTCGTGACGGAGAAAACATGACGTGGCGGAACACGCTCAGCATCTTCACAGGTTCTGTTCTCACGCATATTGCCGGAGGTTCTGCCGGACGTGAGGGTGCGGCACTCCAGATAGGCGGAAGCATGGGTTCACAGATAGGTTTGTGGCTCAGGCTTGAGGAACAGGACCACAGGCTCATTACAATGTGTGGTATGAGTGCGGGATTCTCTGCACTTTTCGGAACACCTGCCGCCGCCGCTTTCTTTTCCATGGAAGTAATAAGCGTAGGTATTATGCATTATTCCGCCATAGTCCCTTGTGTAATTGCCGCACTGACCGGCTTCAAAATATCCTCACATTTCGGAGTTGCACCTATGGCGGTTGCCGTCAGGGACTGTAATATAGATGTAATGCTATTTATAAAAGCTGCTGTTCTGGCAATTCTCTGCGGACTCCTAAGCATAGTATTCTGTTTTGTTTTAAAGAATACAGGCGTTCTTTATAAAAAATTCATAAAAAATTCCTATCTGAGAATCTTCACAGGCGGTATCCTTGTCGCATCTCTTACATTTATATGCGGAACATATGACTACAATGGTGCAGGCGGAGCTGTCATAATCCGTTCGTTCGGTGAATCTGCTCCGTTTTATGAGTTTATGCTTAAACTTCTGTTTACTGCTCTGACGCTCGGAGCAGGCTTCAAGGGCGGAGAAATACTTCCGGTTTTCTTTGTCGGTTCAACGTTCGGAAGCTTCCTTGCTCCTGTTATGGGAATGGACTGTTCACTCGGTGCGGCAATAGGTCTTTCATGTCTTTTCTGCGGAGTTACAAACTGTCCGGTTACAGCCGTTCTGCTGTGTATGGAACTCTTCGGAGTAAAATACCTTCCGGTATATATTCTTACCTGTGCAATTGCATATATGCTTTCAGGTTATGCAGGACTTTACAGTGAACAGAAGATACTTTATTCAAAACTTGAACCAAAATTCATAGATAAAAAGGTCGGAAAATAAAAAAATTCTATATCAAATACATTAATTTGTTTATTTTAGATAGTTTGTTAAATACATTTATATTATTTTTGTGCAACTTTACAATAAATTTGACTTTATTTATGTATATTATTGTGAATTGACAAAACCAGACAGCAGATATATAATAACATTGTAAAAAGCTTTTTAAGGCAATACCGCACAAAGATTGTACGGTAGATGCGCCAACAAATTTTTCGGCAGATTGCATAGAAACGACACAGGAATACTGGCGTATTGCAAGGAGCTTCTGTGTAATATGACGGAAAATTTGTCAGCAGATGCTGTGCAAAGCCGTTAGGTGTGCTTTGTACGGTGTTGCCTTAATAATATTTCGCCGTTGAATACGGCAGAATGGAGAAAATCATGAAGCTGAAAAAATTATTATCCTGCTTTCTGGCATCAGCCATTGCCGCAGGCGGTCTTGTAACAGGAAATTACTCCTTTACAAGGATTGATTCAGTTACGGCTGCATCATACATCTCGGCTCCTGCCACATCAGATGTACTTAAAGAAACCGCATACATTACATGGACACCTGTTGCAGATGCAGACGGTTACAATGTATATGTAAAACCGGCAGGCGGAGCATACACGAAACTCGATACAATGCTCACAAGACAATACAGCGGTTATTTCAGAGCTGACGCTGTCGGACTGAAAGCCGGAAAATATGTCATGAAGGTTGTTCCGACATCCGGCGGAAAGGAACTTTCAGACAAAGCGTCTGAATCAGATACGATAAATGTTGAAAGCTATGACAGAAGCGGTTTTGCTTTTTCATCAAATTCACCTGTAAAAGACGGCAGTATCGGTGCTTACAACAGCGACGGTACGCTTAAATCCGATGCCCTTGTAATTTACGTTACAGAAGATACTAAAAAAACTGTAACCGCAAATATCGGCGGAACTGAATGCACTGGTATCGCCGCAATCACACAGCAGGCAAAAAAATGCAAGGTTCCGCTTTGTTTCCGTATTATCGGACAGGTAACACTTGACGGTATTTCCAGTGCTGATATGTCATCTGCATATGCTATCGGTGTAAAGGAAGCTTCAAATGTTACTTTTGAAGGTATCGGTGATGATGCAACACTTTACGGCGCAGGCGTTGCCGCATTCAAATGCAACAGCGTTGAAATAAGAAATCTCGGACTGATGCTCTGGGGCGGCGGCAAGGACGGTGACGGAATCACGCTCAAGACCAGCAAAAATGTATGGGTTCACAATAACGATATTTTCTACGGTGCAAAGGGCGGTGCCCCCGACCAGGTAAAGGGCGACGGCTCAATGGATCTTAAAGATGATTCACAGTATGTTACAATGTCATACAACCATTTCTGGGACAGCGGAAAAATGTCACTCTGTGGCATGAAATCAGAAACAGGTGAAAACTGGATTACATATCACCACAACTGGTTTGACCATTCTGATTCCAGACACCCGAGAATCAGAGCAATGTCTGTTCATGTTTACAACAACTACTATGACGGAAACTCGAAATATGGTGTTGGTGTTACTTATGGCGGAAACGCTTTCGTTGAAGCCAACTATTTCAGAAACTGCAACTACCCTGTGCTTGTTTCTATGCAGGGCTCTGATATTCTGTCTGGTGAAACCTTATCTGGTGAGAATGGCGGTGTTGTCAAAGCATACGGCAACTACATGACAGGTCAGAAGTCCTACATAACACAGAAAACCACTACTGACAAACAGGATATTGATGTTTATGAAGCTTCATCAAGAGATGAAAAAGTCCCTGCTGATTACACAGCGAAAAAGGGTGAAACATCATACAACAACTTCGATACAAACAGCGATATAATGTACAGCTACACTCCTGACAAGGCGGCTGATGTGCCTGCAATTGTACAGGCTGAAGCAGGACGTCTGGGCGGTGGCGATTTTAAATATGATTTCGATGACAGCAAGGAAGATACAGACCATGATGTAAACAGTGAGCTTATGTCAAAACTCACTTCCTATAAGACAGCTGTTATTGCTATCGGAAGCGGATTTACTTCAGGTGATACTCCAGTTCTTACAACAGCTGTGACAACTGCCGCACCTTCTACTCAGACAACTGTAAAAACGACAGTCAAAGCAACTGATGCTTCACAGTCAGCAACAACAAAGGCAACTGCCGCAACAACCAAAACAAGTGGTACTGCCATAAGCATTCCTGTCGGCGACAAGACCATGTACGCTTCGCCGGACGGAACAGGTGACGGTTCATCAAAGGACGCTCCTGCAAGTCTTGACAAGGCACTTGCCGCAATCAAGGCAAATCCGGGAATGACAATATATCTCCTTGGCGGAACATACAAACTTGATTCAACCATTCTTATTGAAGAAGCCAACTCAGGAAGCGCAAAAGCATACAACACAATCATGGCTTATCCTGGCGAAACAGTCGTATGGGATTTCTCATCAATGGCTGTTGCCAATTCAAACAGAGGTGTTGTTCTTGATGGTTCATACTGGCACTTCAAGGGCTTTGAAATAAAGGGTGCAGGAGATAACGGTATGCTCCTTTCAGGTGACAACAACGTTATTGAAATGATGGTATTCAATGACAATCAGGATACCGGACTTCAGATATCACGTTACCAGTCAGCCTATAACAGCATAGACCAGTGGCCTTCAAACAATCTCATTCTCAATTGCACATCGAAAAATAACTGTGACAATGCAACAATGGAAAATGCTGACGGTTTTGCAGCAAAGCTTACCTGCGGCGAAGGAAATGTTTTTGACGGCTGTATGTCATACAATAACAGTGATGACGGCTGGGATCTCTTTGCAAAAGACGCAACAGGTCCTATCGGCGTTGTAACTATCCGCAACTGTATTGCTTTCAGAAACGGTTATACTGAATCCGGCGAAGGCTATGGCGACTGTGACGGAAACGGATTCAAGCTTGGCGGAAGCGGTGTCGGAACAGCACATATCGTTGAAAACTGTCTTGCATTTGAAAACTTAAACTGCGGATTTACAGACAATAACAATCCAAAACTCGGAAGCCTTACTAACTGCACAGCATACAATAACGGTGTCGGCGGAAATGGCAAACCAAACTATTCTCTCTACCGCTGCACAGATGACGGCTGTGACTTTTCAAATATCATTTGCTACATCAACCAGACAGAACTTAAAAATGCACTTGCTCCTAACACATCTATGAAACTTGCCAACGACAAGTTTGTGGGAACAATTCAGAATTCTGTTTACTATAACGGCAAATATTACAGCGTTACAGACAAACAGAACATTACAAACGGTGCAAAAATAGGCACAAATGTAACTCTTACAGATGCAGATTTCGTAAGTGTTTCAGCTCCTAAAATGGGTACAGACTTCCATACTGTATGGAGAAACGCTGACGGAACAATCAACACAAACGGTTTTATGCAGACTGTTACAAAGGGCACATATGAAAAACTTGGTGCAAACTTCTCCGCAATTGACCTGCCAGTTGTTCCTGTAACTTCTGCATCTACTTCAGCAAGCGGTTCACAGACAACTGAAACTACAGTTTCTACAACTGTTACAACACAGGAAACTCAGCCTTCAACAGATGTAACATCACCTTCTGAAACAGTTGATCCTTCAACTCTCATGTATGGTGACGTTGACCTTGACAAGGTTGTCGGTGCTACGGACGTTGTTCTTATAAACAAATATCTCCTGAGTACAGAAGAATATCCGCTGACAAATGAAGATAATAACAGAGCTTATTCACAGGCTGATGCAAGTTATGACGGCGACATCAATCTGAATGACTCACAGGCTGTTATCCAGAAAGTTCTCGGAATATTCACACAGGCTGACCTCGGTCCTCAGAAATAATAAAAATAATGTCCCTGCTTATGTGGGGACATTTTTATATCTGCAAAAAACGGAACGCCGAAACGTTCCGTTTTTTTAATCTATACTCCAGTCAATTTCCTCAATACCATTGGCTCTTAAAAATTCATTTGCCTTTGAAAAATGTTTGCATCCGAAAAATCCGTTATATGCCGAAAGTGGACTCGGATGTGCACAAGTCAGTATCAGATGCTTAGGGTTTGTGATAAGCTTTGTCTTTGCTCTCGCATTCGCTCCCCAGAGGAGAAACACCATCGGCTTTTCACGAAGATTCAGCAGTTTTATAACATCATCGGTAAACTGCTCCCAACCCATGCCCCTATGACTGTTTGCACAGCCCTCACGGACAGTCAGCACATTGTTCAGAAGCAGAACTCCGTTCTTTGCCCACTTGGTAAGCTCGCCATGTTTACCCGTATTGTCAATACCGACATCTGACTTTATTTCCTTGAATATATTCACCAGTGACGGCGGTGGAGCAACTCCCTTTCTTACAGAAAAACATAGTCCGTGTGCCTGTCCGGCACCATGATAAGGGTCCTGCCCGATTATAACTGCCTTTACATCATTGTAAGATGTGTATTTGAGTGCATTGAATATATCATACATTCCCGGAAAAATCCGCTGTGTTCTGTATTCATGTATCAGAAACTGACGAAGTTTAAGATAATATTCCTTTTTGAATTCATCTTTTAAAAGTTCGTCCCATTCATTTCCAAACTCAACCATTTTAACAGTACCTCCGTAATCTTTATGGCTGAACAACCATTTCAGGAGTTACATCATATACAAAGCTGTCATAATTTTCGGCAGAATATTCAGGGAAATAATAGAACTTCAGGTGGCTCCAGCCTGTCGGAACTTCAAAAGGATAATAGCCTGTAACCGTTTCGCCAGGAGCTACTGTTGTATCAAGGAAAAGGTCATAATCTGTGATTATTGCCTGTGCCTGACTTATTGAACCGGCAGTAGCACTGTAAATAAGTGAGCCGTCATCAAGTTCAATATGGAAATTACAGAGTGAAGAAACATTCAGATCCTTGTCGCTGTTATTGGTGATTTCAAAAACTGCTCCGTAGGAATTCACTTCATTCGGGCGGACTGTATCAGGTCCGATATTTCCCATATCAATAAGTTTTACAAATTCTGCACTGTAATTATCCATATCAGACTTTGTTCCGATAGCGGCATCTACCATATTTTCACCTGTCGGCATGGTTACAACCTGTTCATTCGGGTTCACATAGGAATTTTCCGCACTGTCATAGTAAACCACATTATTTGAAGATGATGAATCGCTGCCTTTGTCATTACAGCCGTAAAATGAAAGTGTTAAAGCAGCAAATACAGCCGCCGTTACAATACTTTTTATTTTTCTCATATTTAATTCTCCATTCAGCCGTCTGTATACAAACGGTTGATTATTTTAAATTTATACAGACTGTACAGTCTGTTCATCGTCACGCATACTGAAAACACAGCCGCAGTAATTCTGACGGTATATATCATAAATTCTGCAAAGTTCTGTTGAACGCTTGTATCCGTTTTTCTTTTTAAAATCGGATATCAGATAGGATATATCGTATATCTGCGAAATTTCCTCACCCACATTATTTATATAAGGTGCATTTTTATGCGGACTTACCGTAAGCGTCGTGGCAAAATAATCCGCATTATATTTAACGGCTGCCTCTGCCGCCTTTTCCATTCGCAGTTTTATACAAACTTCACATCTTTTTCCGCCCTCCGGCTCACTTTCAAGTCCGGAAACAGCATCAAAGAAAACTTTCTGGTCATATTCGCCTTCAATTATTTTCACCCTGTCCTCAAGCTTCATTCTGCTTACAACTTTATGCTGTGCATCAAGACGCTTTTTATATTCCTCCAAAGGGTGTATATTCGGATTATAAAAATAAAGCAAAACGTTAAAATATTGCGTAAGATATTCCAGAACATAACTGCTGCATGGCCCGCAACAGCTGTGCAGAAGAAGCGTCGGAGTTACACCCCCCGACTGTATATTGCTGAGAATCCTATCCAGCTCACGCTGAAAATTTCTTTTGTTTTCCATTTTCTGCACCGTACATCAGTTATCCTCAAGTTCTTTAAGAGCTTTTATTTCATCTTTGTTGACTCTTATTTCAGAATCCCTGATTATCTTGACATCACTTCTGTTAACATAAACAGGAACATCATTTTTCTCAGGTTTGACTTTGAGCTTGCCTGTTATAAGGTTGACCTCCTCAACATAGCCCCTGCATTCAGGAGTTTTGACAAAAGCACCGACCTTAGGAGTAATTTTAAGAAGATCCTCATAAGCTGCCTGTTCATGCTTCAAACAGCACATAAGACGACCGCAGGTACCCGATATTTTGGAAGGGTTCAGTGAAAGTCCCTGTTCCTTTGCCATTTTTATGGAAACCGGCTGAAACTCGCCGAGGAATCCCTTACAGCAGAATTCTCTGCCGCATATTCCAAGACCGCCCAGTATTTTTGCCTCGTCCCTTACGCCTATCTGACGCAACTCGATTCTTGTACGGAATACTGCGGCAAGATCTTTTACAAGTTCACGGAAATCAACACGTGTTTCCGCTGTAAAATAAAACAGAATCTTGTTATTATCAAACGTGCATTCCACATCAATAAGATTCATGTTAAGTTTTCTGTATGCAATTTTTTCAAGACATATGTCGAAAGCTTCCTTTTCCTTGATATGATTTTTTTCCACTACCTTCATATCATTCGGAGTAGCTTTTCTTATTACCTCTTTTATCGGTGGCAGAGAATCATTCTGTTCAATATCCCTGTTTGCAATAACAATTTCTCCGCACTCAACACCTCTTGCCGTTTCGACAATAGCGTGTTCCCCGACTTCAAATTTTATATTTTTAGGTGAAAAATAATATATCTTTCCGCCCTTTTTAAATCTTATGCCTACTATTTCAATAAGCTTTTTTTCTTCAGAAATAATCTTTCCCTCCTAACTGCTGGTCATTATCTCTCCGCAAAGTGCGGACATAAGCAAAACCGGACTGACATTCGACTTTATATCCGATGCCGCTCGGTTAAGTGATTCGTGAATCTTCTGTGCAGACCTGACAGAAATCTGCCGGGCAAGTTTTTCAGCACCCTTTTTATAGCAGCTTATAAGCTTTTCTCCGCCCAGTTTACAGCAAAGTGAATCCCTTATTATCCTGTCAAGCATTTCGAGAAACATTGAAGCCTGCTGTCTTTCCCTGAGTTCCGGAGAAGATAACGCCGCCAGAAGGGCATACTCGTCCCTGTTTATTATACTATCAGCGGCTGTTTTTGTCAATGCCGCTGTCTTTCGCAGTTCCTCGTTTTCAATATATTCGGCACACATTCCGATATTTCCGCCAAAATTTTCCATTGCACTTTTTATATCGTCGCTTTCATATCCTTTAAGAGCAAGTGCGGCGGAACATTCATCCTCACTGCACTGTGACATTCCCAGAGAAATAACCCTTGAAATTATTGTAGGGAGAAAAACGTCCTTTGAAGCGGCAGTAAAGATAAAGTACACAAACTCAGGCGGTTCTTCGACTATTTTCAGAAGTGAATTCTGTGCCGGAAGCTGTATGCTGTCTGCATCTGAAAAAATATACACCTTTGCATTTCCGTTATTCGGGGCGATATATGAATCTGCACAGACCCTGCGACAGGTTTCAACCGTATATGTGCTGAGCTTTCCGCTGTGTTCAGGATAAATAATATCCGGGTGAACCTTACCAGCTGCATTACGGCAGGAACGGCATTCGCCGCATGGAATGCCGTTTTGCTTTTCACAGAGTATAGCCGCCGCAAGATAGTCAGCAGCCGTCTTTTTGCCAAGACCTTTTTCGCCGTATATCAGAAAAGAATGTGCAATGCGTCCGCTTGAAAACATTCCCCTGACTGTATCAAGAAAAAATCTGTTGCCGTATATTTTTTCCATCATACCTTTTCAAAACGTTCAACGTCTGTAATGAATATGGTAGCACCGCCGACAGATACCTCAACAGGGAAAGACGTATATGTTCCGACGCCATATGCTGCTGCGGACGGTACAAACTGTTTTCTCTTGTGACTCTTTTCCTTGATGGTATCCACAACCTTGTCAACGTTTTCATCTTCTGTACAGATAAGGAACGTTGTGTTTCCTGCACTGAGGAAACCGCCTGTTGATGCAAGTTTTGTTGCAAAAAATCCACGTTTTGTCAGGGTTTTTGCAACCGCCTGACTGTCATCTCCGTTAACTACTGCAAAAATAAGTTTCATATATAGCACGACCTTTCATACCGTTTATTTTCATCTTCTATTTTATCACATTTATATTAAAAATGCCATAGTTTTTATAAATTTTAATACAATTTTCATTAATTATCTCTCCGCTTACCGCAATCGGCACAGCAGGAGGACACGGAACGTTTATCATGGCACATATTCTGCCGCAGCTTTCGTCAATGCTTACTGTTTCATAATCTGAAAGTGCTGCATCACGAACAGACATTGCCTTTTCCATTTCAGGGAGTTTTTCAAGCTGCCAGCCGCATGATTTCTCAGGGTGACAGCGCATCAGTGCATCAGTGAGCATTTCAATATCCCCGGAACTGCTGAACACTGAAAGTAAAAGAACAATACAGTTGCTGTCAGCATATTCACATTCTATATTTTCAAGGCGAAGCTCGTCCGCCAGCTTCAGCCCGTTGCATAAAAGCGTAAGATGAAAGGGTTCTCCGTCATACACTTCATATCTGCATGAAATGGTTTCTTTCAGTTTCTGAATCTCAGGAAGTATTCTTTCAGTATCCTTTTTCATATCTTCTGACATATATTTATTGCAAAGGTCGAGCGATGCCATAATAAGGTAGCTTGGGCTTGTCGAGCCGAAAAGTGACATTGCCGCTTTTGCTTTGTCTGCATACCTTTCATTGCCGATGTGAAGATATGCCGCACCTGTCAGTGCGGGCAGCATTTTATGTGCTGAATCACAGCACATATCCGCCCCGAGAGCAATCGGGTGACAGCCTGTAAATACAGAATGTGCTCCATGAGCATTGTCCACGAGCAGTACTGCTCCGTATTTTCTGCACATTTCTGAAATTGTTTTTATATCAGCGGTCTTTCCCATATAGTCCGGGGACGTCAGATAAACACACGCATTTTCCGTTTCGGACAGCATTTTTTCAAGCCTGTCAAGCGGTATCTCTCCTGATAGTATTCCGCATGAATATTCAGGATATATCCACTGCGGCTCTATGCCGAGCAGTACACACCCTGCAAGAAAACTCCTATGCACATTCCGAACAGCTATCACATTGCGGTTTTCCTGTTTCATCATTGCAAGCATCGCCTGTATGCAGAGGGTCGAGCCCCCCGCACTGTAACAGGTTCTGACAGTCCCGAAAATTTCAGAGGCATTTTCCTCGCTCTGTGCAATGATTCCGTCCGCCTCAAACAGACTGTCCGCACCGCTTATTTCAGTTATATCCATTCCGTAAGGGATAAGCGGTGAAAATCCCCTGCCCTTATGTCCGGGCATATGGAGTCTTAATCCGGATTTTTCCATATAGCTTTTAAGGAAATCATAAATCGGCGTATTCATTAAACATTCTCCTACATAAAATAATATCTGAGATATTTATATATTTTAGTCCGTGCTGCTTTAATCGTTCTTGAAACGGTTGAAGGAGCGACCCCCAGCATTTCTGCTATCTCTGCCACACCCTTGTTTTTATAATAGTATAACACAATCATTTCACGTTGTCTTGCAGTCAGATCATTTTTTATCACTTTAGCCATAATATTCCGGATTTTCGTTCTTTTTTCAGCAGATTCATCTTCATCTTCCGAAAAAGCCAGTGCTGAAACTGTTTTATCAAATTCAAGTGCTTCCAGTGTTACTCTTCTTGACATATTGCCCTCCTGTCAGTCATATCTTATAAAATTCTGTCCGCAGACAGATTCGGATTATATACGTTTTCGTAAAAAGGCATCTTTACGGATTACGGGGCTTTAAGAACATTTGTTCTTTTTATAATTATATACCATTTCTTTCATTTTGTCAATAGGTTAATGTTCTAATTTTTAATTTTTCTTAATAAAATTAGCATGACCGCATACAAACCCTTTACAAATGAAAGGAACTGAAAAATGAAACTTCTGCTTATAAACCATGAAAATCCACTGCCTGACAATTTCAAGCCATGTCTTGCCGACCTTTTCGAGGGATTCCAGCTGGAAAAACACGCAGCCCTTGCCATGAAACAGATGCTCTGCTCTGCACTGAAAGAGAAGGTGCATCTTCGTATATTTTCCGCTTACAGAAGTATTTCCTACCAGAGGGGACTTTTTGATCAGGATATGCAAAGATACATATCCAAAGGAATGAGCTACGATGAAGCCTATAAAAAAACTGCTTTTTCAGTTGCCGTTCCGGGAGAAAGCGAGCATAATGCCGGACTTGCCGCTGATATATCATCAATGGACTGGAAAGGCGAAATAACTGCTGACTTTGAAAATACTCCCGAATTTAAATGGCTTGACAGAAACGCACATAAATTCGGATTCATTCTGCGTTACCCGAAAGGCAAAGAAAATATTACAGGAATCACCTATGAACCATGGCATTACCGTTTTGTAGGAAAACATCATTCATGCTGTATAAAAAGAATGAACCTTACATTGGAAGAATATATGATGATTCAACGTGTAAAGTGTGAAGCAAATGTAAATAAATAATGAAATTTCTGTGAATTCACTTGATTTTTTCCGTCAGTGTATTATACTTATATTAGCACTCGGACAGAATGAGTGCTAATATTTTAAAACGGAGCTGACAAAAATGGAAACGAAAAACTTTAAAGCAGAGTCCAAAAGACTTCTTGATTTAATGATCAATTCGATTTATACACATAAGGAAATATTTTTAAGAGAACTTATCTCAAACGCAAGCGATGCTATCGACAAGCTTTATTTCAAATCACTGACAGATGACAAGGTTGGAATGAACAAAGACGATTTCGCTATCAGAATCGACATCGACAAAGACGCAAGACAGATAAAGATTTCCGATAACGGTATCGGTATGACTGAGGAGGAACTTGAAAACCACCTCGGAACTATTGCAAACAGCGGTTCTTTCAAATTCAAGTCTGAAAATAAAATGGAAGAAGACGTTGATATAATAGGTCAGTTTGGTGTAGGTTTCTATTCTGCATTCATGGTTGCAAAGGAAGTTCATGTAAAGAGCCGTGCTTATGGCAGTGATCAGGCTTTTGAGTGGGTTTCACAAGGTGCTGACGGTTATCAGATTGGTCCATGTGACAAGGAAAATGTCGGAACAGAAATTATACTGACTCTCAAAGATGATACAGATGATGAAAAATACAGTGAATATCTTGAACAGTACAAAATCAAGAATCTTATCAAGAAATATTCTGATTATATCAGATTCCCTATCAAGATGGACGTTACAAAGAGCCGTCTGAAAGAAGGTTCAAAGGACGAATATGAGGACTATACAGAAACAGAAACTCTTAACAGTATGGTTCCTATCTGGAGAAAGAATAAGAACGAATTAAAGGACGAAGATTATAACAACTTCTACAAGGAAAAATTCTTCGACTATACAGATCCGCTTACACATATTCATACAAAGGCTGAAGGTACCGCAACATACAATGCACTTTTATATATCCCTTCAAAAGCTCCTTATGACTACTATTCAAAAGAATACGAAAAGGGACTCCAGCTTTATTCAAGCGGTGTTCTCATAATGGACAAGTGTGCCGATCTGCTTCCGGATCATTTCAGCTTTGTAAAGGGTCTTGTTGATTCAGAAGACCTTTCACTCAACATTTCAAGAGAAATGCTCCAGCATGACAGACAGCTGAAACTTATTGCAAAAAGTCTTGAAAGAACTATAAAGAACGAACTCACAAAACTTCTGAAAAATGACAGAAATAAGTATGAGGAATTCTTCAAGGCATTCGGCTTGCAGCTTAAATACGGTGTTTACAGCAATTACGGTATGAACAAGGATTCTGTAAAAGACCTTATCATGTTCTATTCCTCAAAGGAACAGAAACTCGTAACTCTTGAAGAATACGTTTCAAGGATGTCAGAAAACCAGAAGTACATTTACTATGCTTGTGGTGACAGCATTGCAAGAATTGACCATCTCCCTCAGACAGAACTTGTCAAGGACAAGGGTTATGAAATACTCTACTTTACAGACGGCATAGACGAATTCGCAATAAAGATGCTCGGTGCATATAATGAAAAAGAATTCAAATCAGTTTCAGCCGGTGACCTTGATATTGATACTCCGGAAGAAAAGGAAGAAATCAAGCATAAGGAAGAAGAAGCAAAAGATCTCTTTAAGTTCATGGAAGAAAAGCTCAGCGGAAAGGTAAAATCCGTAAGACTTTCAAAGAGACTTAAATCTCACCCTGTATGCCTGACATCTGATGGTGAACTTTCTGTTGAAATGGAAAAGGTTCTTAACGCTATGCCTAATGACCAGAAGGTTGAAGCTAACAAGGTTCTGGAAATAAATCCTGAACATCCTGTTTTTGAAACACTTAAAAAGCTTTATGAATCCGACAAGGACAAGGTTGAGAAATACAGCAAGCTGCTTTATAATCAGGCTCTCATGATTGAAGGTATGCCGGTTGAAGACCCTGTTGAATTTTCAAATCTTGTATGCGAACTTATGGTTTAAACGTTTTCAAAGGCGGGGTATCTGAAAGATACTCCGCCATATTTATTTATGCATATACAAAAAGACGCCCTATAAAAGGACGCCTTTTTGCTTGTGTGGTATAGAGAAAGAAAAAACAAAGAAGATACTGCTATTTTCAGTCAAGTATCTGTAATTTGTAAAAAACAATTTGTCATTTATCCTTTTCATCTGCACATGAAGAACAAACCCCTTCAAATGCGAGTGAAGAAACATTTATGCGGAAACCAGTCCGCCTGTAAACATTATTTTCGATATTATTTATCTCCGGAATTGAAACGTCATAAACCTTTCCGCACTTTACGCAGACAAGATGCTGATGCTCTGCCAGAGTCCCGTCAAAACAGTCCGAACCGTTAGGCACATTTATTTTTTTCAGCATATCATGTTCCGCAAGAAAATTAAGATTGCGGTAGACTGTTCCAAGACTAAGCCCCGGATATTCGTCCCTGAGAAGCTTATAAACATCGTCAGCAGTCGGGTGAATCTTATTCTGCAATACAGTATTTAAAATAAGCTCCCGCTGCTTTGAATAACGCATATAAAATCTCCCGGACAGAACTCCAAATAAACTTAAACTCTTATGTGAATATTATAGCAAAATATTTCTGAATTGTCAAGGATTTTTGAAAAAAATTACAATAATTTACATTTGCATTAAGATTGCACAAAAACTGGCAGTTCTTTTTTACTTGACAAAACAGTATAAAGGATTTATAATTTAAATATAGAGTTATGAACGTATTGCATAGTTTTTTTCAACATCGGTTTTTACCAATTGTTATTTTTAACCATTTTTTGAAATTCAAATCATCGGCATCACTGAATGTATTTTTAAGCTAACGGGTAGTCAGGAGGTAAATATGAAACGTTTAAGTAAATTATTAAGCTTGGCTGTTTCGGCAACGTGCATATTATCTTCCGTTTCATTTGCGGTATCAGCGGTAAATTATACTGTACAGAAAAACAACCGCTGGTATTATTCCGATGAAACCTCTTTCCGGTATTCGGACTTCGGTGCAAGTGCAAACGGATATTTGTCAGACGGCTCACAAATTGATTTCGCCGGAAATTCTCCGGAGTCAATGTATGTTTCCGGTAAGGCAGATTACAATGTATCATACCGCAAGGGAAGTTCAACAGCCTCTCTTTCTGTTAAAATAGGACTTTGCGGCGATGCAAACATGGACGGAAAAATTGATGTAAGAGATGCGTCATATATAGGAAGATGTGCGGCAGGAGCAGCTGCTTATCCGACTGATTTCAATACATTCCTTGCAGATTCAGACAGAGACGGAACAGTAACAATAAGAGATGCTTCATTTCTCTCAAAGTATCTCGCTGAACAATCGGGAAGCTCAGTTGCAAGGGACAAGGAAGAAAAGAATACCAAAATAAACCGTGTGCTTGAACTCGTCAACGCTGAACGCCAAAAGGCTGGAGTGAATTCTCTTAAACTTGACAGTTCTCTTTGCAGAATTGCTGACAAAAGAGCAACAGAAACAGCCGTACTGTTCAGCCATACACGACCTGACGGAACAGCATGGTCAAAACTTCTGACAGACGAAAATATCGCTTTCAGATATGCAGGAGAAAATATTGCCGCTGGTTACACAACACCTGAAGCGGTTGTTGAAGGCTGGATGAATTCTGAAGGTCACAGAAAAAATATACTTGACCCTGATTTCACCAACATCGGTATAGGCTATTATTATGATGCTGATTCTGAATACGGAAGTTACTGGGTACAGTCATTTATACAGGCAAAATAAGGAGATTCTGAAAATTTATGATACTTACAATCGATATTGGAAACACTAACATTGTTATAGGGTGTGCTGAAAATGAAAAAATGGTTTTTGTGGAGAGAATTTCCACAAGCCATAACCAGACAGTACTTGAATTTGCTATAATCTTTAAAAACATTCTGGAAATATACGGGATATCGCCTAAAAATATTAATGGAGCTGTTATGGCATCTGTTGTCCCGGCAATTACAAAAAACATTGCAACTGCCGTAGAAAAAATTACAGGTACTAAAGTTATGACAGTAGGCCCCGGAACAAAAACAGGACTGAGTATCGTTATTGACAATCCTGCTCAGCTCGGTGCTGACCGTGTTGTCGGTGCTGTTGCAGGACTTCATTACTATGGAGCACCGCTTATTATATTTGACCTTGGAACAGCAACTACTGTTGATGTAGTCGACAAGGATAAACATTACATTGGCGGAATGATTATGCCGGGTGTAAACACTGCTCAGAGTGCGTTAACGCAGAACACTTCCCTGCTTCACAAGGTTGCAGTTGAACCGCCGAAAAAGGTCATAGGAAAAAACACCACTGACTGTATGAAAAGCGGTGCTGTTTACGGTACTGCCGCAAGTCTGGACGGAATTATTGACAGAATAGAAGCCGAACTGGGATATAAAGCTGATGCTGTCGCAACCGGAGGTCTGGCAGGCTGTATCATTCCTTACTGTACACATAAAATAGCGATTGACGACGGGCTTATGCTGAATGGTCTTTTGCAGATTTATCTTAAAAACAAATAATGGGACGCTTTTAAAAGCGTCCCTTGCTTTATCTGAAAAGACCTGTAAAATAATACACAAGACCGTATATTACAGATGCTGTTGTACCATAAAGTATAACCGGACCTGCTATTGTAAATATCTTTGCTCCGACGCCGAGAATATATCCTTCTGACTTCGACTCTATCGCTGATGAAACAACTGCATTTGCAAAGCCTGTTATCGGTACAAGAGTTCCTGCTCCGGCATGTTTGGCAAGTTTTTCATAAATTCCCAGTCCCGTAAACAGGGCACTTAAAAATACCAGGATAATAGATGCCCATGCTCCGGCAGCTTCCTTTTCAGCACCAAAATGAGTAAAAATATTCAGTATAACTTCACCAAGAGTACATATCAATCCGCCAACCAGAAAAGCCATGGGAATGTTTATCCAGCTTTTTGAATTCGGAGAGGCTTTCTTGCTCATCTGGTCGTATTCTTTCTGTGTTACCATAAAATGCACATCCTTTCGCAATTATTTTTTGTATCTTTCTTAAAAATATTCATAAAATATTTTGAAAACCACTTGACAAAGAGTTTGATTTGTGTTAGCATATTCATTAAAGAAAATATTACAAAGCTTTGAAAAAGGAAGATTCATTATCATAGGCTTGCCAAAGAGAGGTTTTGTCATCGGCTGAAAGCAAAACCGCAGCAGATTCTGAATACACCGCCTTTTGAGTCTGGTTAATACCCGGCGTTTCGTTTGCGTTATAAAACGGCTTTTGAGGCAGAATTGCTGCAATTCTGCGAAAAAGGGTGGAACAGCGTATTATCACGCCCCTTGGACTTTTTATGTCTGAGGGGCGTTTATTATTTTTCAAAAGGTAAAAGCATAAATAAAAAGGAGCATAAACATGATTAAACTTACTTTAAAAGACGGAAGTATCCGTGAAATCGAGTCAGCTGCATCTGCCGCTGACATCATCAAGGGAATCGGTGCAGGACTTTACAAAGCTGCCTGTTGTGTAAAAATCAACGGTGAAGTAAAAGACCTCAGAACTGTTATTGACAGCGACTGTGAATTTGAAGTCATGACTTTTGATTCCATCGAGGGAAAGAAAACTTTCTGGCACACAGCTTCCCACATTCTGGCTCAGGCTGTAAAAAGACTTTATCCTGAAGCAAAACTTGCTATTGGTCCGGCAATTGACAACGGATTCTATTATGATTTCGACCTTGAAAAACCATTCTCAGCTGAAGAACTGACAAAAATCGAAGCCGAAATGAAGAAAATTGTCAAAGAGGGAATTCCACTTGAAAGCTATACAATGTCCCCTCAGGATGCTATAAAATCACTTGAAGAAAAAGGCGAAATATACAAGGTTGAACTTTGTCAGGAACACGCTGACAAAGGTGAGCCTATCTCATTCTACAAGCAGGGCGAATTTTCCGACCTGTGTGCCGGTCCGCACCTTATGACAACTGCACCTGTAAAGGCCTTCAAACTTCTTTCATGTACAGGTGCTTACTGGAGAGGTTCTGAAAAGAACAAGATGCTCTCAAGAGTATATGCGACAGCTTTTCCTAAGGCATCTCAGCTTGAAGAACATCTGAAAGCCCTTGAGGACGCAAAAATGCGTGACCACAACAAACTCGGACGTGAACTCGAACTCTTTACAACTGTTGACTACATCGGTCAGGGACTTCCTATTCTTCTCCCAAAGGGTGCAAGAGTTATCCAGCTTCTCCAGAGATGGGTTGAAGATGTTGAACAGAAACACGGCTACCTCCTCACAAAAACTCCGTTCATGGCAAAACGTGAACTTTACAAAATTTCCGGACACTGGGATCACTATCTTGACGGTATGTTCGTTCTGGGCGATCCTGACGATGAAACAAAGGAATGCTTTGCACTTCGTCCTATGACTTGTCCTTTCCAGTATCAGGTATTCTTAAACAGACAGCGTTCCTATCGTGACCTTCCGATGCGTCTTGGCGAAACATCAACACTTTTCAGAAATGAAGACAGCGGTGAAATGCATGGTCTTATCCGTGTACGTCAGTTTACTATTTCCGAGGGCCACCTTATTCTCCGTCCTGAACAGCTTGAAGAAGAATTCAAAGATTGTCTGGAACTTGCAAAATATTTCCTTGGTACTATCGGACTTCTTGACGGCTGTACGTTCAGATTCTCACAGTGGGATCCGGCAAATCCGAACAACAAGTATGAGGGTACTGCTGAACAGTGGGATCACGCACAGACAGTCATGGAAAAGATTCTCAAAGACCTCGATGTAAATTATGAAATAGGTATTGACGAAGCCGCTTTCTATGGTCCTAAACTTGACATTCAGTATAAGAACGTATACGGAAAGGAAGATACTATCGTTACAATTCAGATAGATATGCTTCTTGCCGAAAAATTTGGTATGGAATATATTGATGTTGACGGTACAAGAAAACGTCCTTACATTATCCACAGAACATCACTCGGCTGTTATGAAAGAACTCTTGCAATGCTTATTGAAAAATATGCTGGAGCATTCCCGCTGTGGCTTGCACCTGAACAGGTTCGTTTCATTCCTATTGCTGACAGACACCTGCCGTTTGTAAGAGAAATTGCCGAAAAGCTTGAAGCGCTCGGAATCAGATGTTCTATTGATGACAGAGCTGAAAAGATGGGTTACAAGATAAGACAGGCTCAGCTTGAAAAGACTCCTTATATGCTCATTGCCGGAGATAATGAAGTTGAATCAAAAACTGTTTCAGTACGTTCAAGACGTGACGGCGACCTTGGTTCAATGACACCTGCCGAACTTATCGAAAGACTTACAGATGAAATTGTTTCAAAGAAAATCTGATAAATACTTCTGAATATAAAAAAGGACGCTTTATAAAGCGTCCTTTTTGTTTAATTAGTATCCGCCGCTTCCTGCTGGAGTTTCAAAAACTCATCTGCAAGCCGCAATGCATCATCATATGTGCTCAGGCTGTAACATTTTGCACGAAATGCCGCCGCACCATAAAGTCCCTTCATATACCACGAAGCGTGTTTTCTTGCCTCTTTCATAGCGTATTCCTCATTTTCCCTGCCGGACATATCGAGTATCATTTTAATATGATAAAGCATGACTTTCATTCTGCCCTCGGCTGTCGGCATTTCATAAGGAATCCCCTCAAGTCCGCACTCTATCTCTCTGAAAATAAAGGGATTTCCATATGTCGCACGTCCTATCATGACAAGGTCGCAGCCTGTCTGTTCATACATTTCCATGCAGCTGCGGAAACTGTCAACATCACCGTTGCCGATAACCGGTACAGAAACTGCATCTTTGACCTGTTTTATTATATCCCAGTCAGCCTTTCCGGAATACATCTGATCCCTTGTTCTTCCGTGAACTGCAACAGCGTCAGCACCAGCCTGTTCCATAGCACAGGCAAATTCCACAGCATTAACACTTTCCTTATCCCAGCCTTTTCTTATTTTTACCGTCACCGGAACACCCGAAACGCTCTTTACTGCTTTCACTATTTCTGCCGCATTCTGCATATCCTTCATCAGTGCACTGCCGGAATTGTTATTGACAACCTTAGGAACAGGACAGCCCATATTTATATCAATAATATCCGGAGAATAAGCCATGCATATTTCAGTCGCTTTCTTCATAAATTCCGGTTCACTTCCGAAAAGCTGAAGTGCCATAGGGCGTTCCGCCTGTGTAACCGTACAAAGCTCAGCTGTTTTTTTATCATTATAGCAAAGCCCTTTTGCAGAAATAAGTTCACTTACTGTATAACACGCACCGTATTCACGGCAGAGAATTCTGTAAGCCCTGTCAGCTACTGATGCCATAGGCGCAAGGGCGGCTGTCCTTTTAATTTTTACATTCCCGATTTTTATATATTCCATTAACTTCACCTAAAAATTAAGGACGCTCTTTCCGGAGCGTCCCGTTTTTATTTTAAAACAACATCAGATTAATAAGTATCAATGTCGATTTCATAAATGATACCGTCATAATAGAACAGAGTTATCTCATCATAAGAATTTTCTGCTGAATCATCAATATAAGTGTATCCGCTATTCTGATCCTGTAATTTACATCCGTATTTAGCAACTGCGTCACTTATCTTGCTTCCCGGAGCAATTCCGTCTATACTCAGCTTAACATCAGATGTATCTGAAACTGAAATACCTGTTATTACACAATCCTTAGGAGCTACCGCCTTATCAGACTGATTTTCCACAGAAACTGAAATACTTCCGTCTTCTGAATAGAAATATTCAGAACAGTTTGGTTCAACGCTGGTAACGTCTATATTAACCTTGTCAAGAATACCGTCTATCTTTGCAGGGAATGTTACATCCTTGCCGTTAACCTGAATCTTTATTTTGGAAAAGTCATATACTGCGGCTTCCGGCATAGTATAATCATCGTCAATATCATCTGTTACAACAGGTGTGTCATTTGTATATGAGTCATCTGTGAACAGGCTGTCATCTGATGAACCTATAAGACCATTTGTCATACCGCTGAAAGGATTTCCGCCGATAAGTGAGTTAAGGTCAAGACCGATAACATCGCTTACATTTTTAAGAAGTCCTTCAATATTTGCAGATGAAAGATACTGCTGGAGTTCTGCACCGTCTTCTGTATAATTGTAAACCTGTTCAGAATCACTGAACGCCTGAACATCTCCGTTTGCCTTGTCGGAATATTTCAGAGAAACTGTTCCGAGAGCAGAACCGTTTACATTGATATCTGTTGAAATTTCCTGGCTCTTTCCGTCTGTTGCAAGATTGATTTTCAGTTCACCAAGGTCATAAGCTGAGAGGTCAGCAATAACTTCACCGCTTACATAGCCCTTTTCTTCATTTTCAACTTTAAAGTTATTTACATGAACATTGAATTCAAAGCCATCTTCGCCTACAGCAGAAACCTTGATATCACCTGTTCTCTTGTCGGACTTTTCTTCAAAGTCACCGATAACTGAAATGCCTTCGCCAGTTGCTGTGAAGAAGTTTACTTCAAATGCTTCGTCAGAACCGTCTTTTGCTTTAAGATAGTTGATCTTAACATCATCAGCATCAGGAATCTTGATTTCTCTTCCCTGAATATCGCCTTTTCCGTCAACATAAACTACCATTTTTGCAATGGAATCACCGCCGGAAACATTGTATCCGCCAAGCTCGTCAAGAAGACCTTCAACAGCCTGCTTATATTCATCAGCTGTCATTGCACCTGTTGATTCAACAAGCTTTATAATAGTCTTGTCTTTCTTTGCTTCCTTGAGAACGTCCTTTATAATGCTGTAAAGAGTACCCTCATTAATATCAGCTGTCAGTTCGTTATATTTCATTTCAACGCCGTTGACTTTGCACTTGACACCCTTTTCAAGGTCAACATCATCAATGTTGCTGAAAATTATATCGAAATACTTTACAAGAAGTTCATTGAGTTCGTCGTCTGTAAGGAACTCCTGAATAGCATTTCCATTTGCAAACTTCTCAATAAAAGGAGTAATTGCTTCAACTTCTGAGCTGCCGCTCTGCTGTGCAGAAGTTTCAAGAAGTGTTGCAATATCAATTGCTATATATGAAGATGAAAGCTCAGGAATCTGGTAATAATATTTACCGTCTTTTAAGTACACATTTGCTGTAACAATATCTTTTCCGTCAGCAGTAAGTTTCGAACTTCCGGAGTTAACAGCATCAATCATTTTTGAATTGCTTACAATTGAAATTTCACCCGGAATCTTTATTCCTGATTCCGCAAGAGAAACTCCTGCATTCTGTTCGATAAGTGCAGAAATTGCAGCTGATTCAAGATTTGCCTTGATTTCCATATAGCTTGCAGATTTTGCTGTAAGATTACCATAAGCCTTGGAAATATCATCAGCTGTATCTTCCATGTTTTCATTTTCGACCCATGCATAATAATCTTCCGGATCATTCAGAAGCATCTTGACATTATTCTTTACAGCCGGAACGAAATTATAAGCCGCAGCACTTCCGCCTACAAGAACAGCAAGAATTATAAGTATAGTAACAATAACAGCTGTTATACCTTTTTTCTTTACCGGTTCAACTCCGCTGATAACTTCCGCACCAGCATATGCAGGCTGTGCCGGAGTAACTTCAGGCTGAACATTCTCTGTTACTGTTTCAGCTCCTGTTGATTCAGGTTTCTGATTCTGAATGTTGTTGTCATTTAATTCTGACATTCTTTTTCCCCCTAAAAAATTCATAAATTTGAAGCTATGCTTACATAGTATAAATCTTATCAAATTTTTATTGTAAAGTCAATGATATTGCGGTCTTTTTGGACGTTTGTATATAATTTGTAATTCTTCATTACCGTTTTTTAATTATTTTAATGTATTTTTTTAAGTTTTGCGGTTATAATAATTTTGTTCTCAAAAAGAGAATATATTATATCAGAAAAGGTGATTATAATGGATAAGAAGAAAAACTCAAATATTCACTGCACAGTAAAACAGTGTGCTTACAACATGGAAACTGAAGACTACTGCACTCTTGATATGGTAAAAATCGGAACACATGAGGCTGACCCTAAGGTTCCGGAATGTACAGACTGCAACTCTTTTGTTAAGCGTTCAGGCTGCTGCGGCTGTTAATTTTAAAATTTAAAGGACGGTTTCAACACCGTCCTTTTTTTATTTTTATATCCGGATATAATTTACTAAAACAGCTGGTTCTGCATTTCATCAAGTATCATATCATATGCTTCACCTGTAAGATGTATACCGTCACCGCTTGAATATCTGCTGTCCAGACAGCCTTTACTATCCTTTAAAACTGCCGCCGCATTCACAAAATGTATCTGCTTGTTGTAATCCTTAAAGAATTTCGCCATGGTATCATTATAGTCATTTACCTTGTCGTTTTTAACATAAGTGCAGTTTGCAACAACAGGCGAAAGTCCCATTATATAAATCTGCGAAACAGGAGTACGCTCAAGAACTTTATCTGCAAATTCCCTGTACATATCTGTAAAATCTTCCGCTGAATACGATATAATATCATTAATTCCCAGAGAAATCATTATATTTTCCGGCTGAAGTTCCCCGAGAATGTCAAGTGCAGGAGCTTCTATACCATAGCTGTCAAATTTAGTGTCATATATATCTGTAAGGCTTACACTCTGCTTCGCATACACGTTTTTAAGCGGAAGCCTCTCATATACACCATATCCCAGAGCAATTGAATCACCGACCACAATAACATTATCCTTAAAGTTTTCAAATTCAGGACTTTCCTCTTTAACTTCCATTACCTCTGCTTCTGTTTCCTGTTCTGCAATTTCCTCTGAATCAGTTTCCTGTGTATTTTTATTTGTTTCAGCCACTGTTTCTGATATTGTTTCTGTAATTGTTTCTGCCTGAGTTTCTTCAACCGTTTCCAGAGCCGAAGTGATTTCTGATGATTCTGTTTTACTGCTGTTATTTCCGCATCCGGCATATACCAGCATAAGACCTGCCAGCAAAGCCGCTGTTCCGACTTTTCTTCTCAATGTTATTCCCTCTTTTGCAAAGCAAAGGGCGAGTTAGAACGCTCGCCCAATGTTTTATTAAAATTTCTTTTCTGCGTGAAAAATCAAGCTTCTTCTGTTTCTTCAGCAGCATCTTCTGAATCTTCAAGAAGTGCACGGATAGAGATACTGATTCTCTTCTTGTCGATGTCGATTTCTGTAATCTTAACATCAACTTCCTGTCCTACTGAAAGAACATCGCTTACATTTTCAACTCTCTTGTCAGCGATCTGTGAAATGTGGATAAGACCGTCAACACCTTCGATAATCTGTGCAAATGCACCGAATGGTGTAATAGAAACAACCTTAGCCTTTACAACGTCGCCAACCTTGTAGTTGTTCTGGAATTTAACCCAAGGGTTGTCTTCAGCCTTCTTGAATCCGAGAGAGATTCTTCCAGCTTCCTTGTCAAGATCCTTGATGTAAACTTCAAGAACATCGCCAACCTTAACAACTTCGCTCGGGTGCTTGATTCTGTTCCATGAAAGCTCAGAAATGTGAACCATTCCGTCGATTCCGCCAAGGTCAACGAATGCGCCGTAGTTTGTGATAGACTTAACTTCGCCCTTGTAAACCTTGCCGATTTCAGCTGTTTCCCAGAATGCAGCCTTAGCAGCTTCCTTCTTAGCCTTTGAAACAGCCTTGATAGAACCAACAGCTCTGCGGCGGGATTCATTTACTTCGATAATCTTGAGCTGAACCTTCTGCTTGAGAAGTTCATCAAGATTCTTGTCTCTTCCAAGACCTGTCTGTGAAGCCGGAACAAAAACTCTTACTCCGTCAACAGAAACAAGAACTCCGCCCTTAACAACGTTTACTACAACGCCTTCGAGAACTGCGTCCTCATCCTTTGCCTTAGCAATGTTGTCGAAACCAACAAGTTCGTCAACCTTTTTCTTTGAAAGCATAACTATGCCTTCCTGATCATTGATCTTTGTAACAATAAGATCAACTTCATCGCCGACATTAACAATGTCTGAAGGCTTCTTTGTCTGGTCATCAGTCAGTTCAGAAAGCGGAACATAACCAGTATGCTTTGTTCCGATATCTACGATTGCTTCGCTGTTATTAACTGCGGCAATATAGCCCTTAACTCGCTCTCCTGTATGTACTTTTTTGAAAGACTGTTCAAGCGCCTCCTCAAAATTAATGTCATCTTCCAAGATCTCAGCCATGGTATTTTGTACCTCCTTAATTATATAAGCCGGTGTGGATGCTCCGGCAGTAATGCCTATTTTTTCAGCATTTTTCAGGTTTAATGAATAAAGCTCGTCCGCATTTTCTATGTGATAGGACAGACAGTTTTCCGAACAAACGTTATAAAGCTTGATCGTGTTTGAACTGTTCTTTCCGCCGACCACGATCATAACGTCAACCTCTTTTGAAAGCAAAGCTGCATCGGACTGTCGCTGAGAGGTCGCACTGCAAATCGTATCAAAAACGAGAATGTTTTCATCGTTTTTCGGGATAACCTTTAAACACTCTCCCCATATTAATATATTATACGTTGTTTGAGCAACAATTGCAAGCTTTTTTTCTAAATTTTTATAATTTTTACTAAAAAAAGTTTTTAACTGCGTTTCGTCCTTAAAAACGAAGCAATTTTCGTCACAATGACTAACAATGCCCTGAACCTCAGGGTGGTTCTTATCCCCTGCTATCAGGATAAAGTATCCTTCTCTGCTTTTCTCGCCGACTATTTTATGTATCCTTGCCACAAACGGACAAGTCGCATCTATATAAGGATTACCCTTTTTTTCAAGTTCCTCATAAATCTCCTTGCCGACACCATGTGAACGGATAACGGCTTCCTCGCCCTCCCGCAGTTCACTTACGCTGTCAACAATACGTACTCCCTTGCTTTTAAGGTCATTCACAACATCAGCATTATGAATAATAGGGCCGAGCGTTGCAACCTTTTTTCCGCTTTTTTCAAGTTCGCTGTATACAAGCTTTACTGCCCTGTCAACACCAAAGCAGAATCCGGCTGTTTTGGCAACTTTAATTTCTGCCATCTTCTCCCTCCACAAGTTCTTTTATTTCACCCATTATGCGTGATTTAATCTCTTTCAGTTCATGAGGTAACGGCTCATCTCCCACATGAATCTCCTCCGGCATCACAGGTTTGCCGTATTTAATGGTAATCCTGCTTCTGAAATGAAGCTTTCCTTCAAAAACAATTCCTGCCGGAACAACAGGCACACCTGATTTTGCCGCAATAAGGGCAACGCCCGTCTTTCCCCGTCCGACCTTTCCGTCCTTGCTGCGTGTGCCCTCAGGAAAGATAACAAGGTTTCTGCCCTGTTTTATTTTGTCTGTCGATTCATCAATGACTTTCAGGTCACCCTTTCCCCTTGCAACAGGAAAAGCCCCGAGTCTTCTTATAAGCCAGCCAAAAAACGGATTTCTGAAAAGTTCCTCCTTGGCAACAAATGAAAACTTTGCACAGCCGGAAGTAACTGCAAGCAGCGGTGGGTCAGCAAAACTTCTGTGGTTGCTGGCAATAATAAACCCCGGTTTGTCAGGAAGATTCTCCCTGCCTTCAACCTTAACATTGTAAGCTGCATAATATATGCCTTTGACAAAGTAATAAAGTCCCTTAAAAAATATATTCATGAGAATATCCGCTCTCCTTATTCAACCTCTGATATCATGGAAATAAGTCTGGCTTTGACTTCATCGACTGTCATTCCTGTTGTGTCAAGCAGAACAGCATCCTCTGCCTGTTTAAGCGGAGCAATGTCCCTGTGCATATCGCTGTAATCACGCTTTTTGATATCCTCCAGAACCTGTTCGTATGTCACACCGTCCATATCCTTTATTTCACGATACCTGCGGTTTGCTCTCTCCTCAGCGGAAGCTGTCAGAAAAACTTTCAGGTCAGCGTCAGGCAGAACAACCGTTCCGATATCTCTGCCGTCCATTATGATGTTATTTTCAGCTGCTATCTTTTTCTGGAGTCCGAAAAGAAATTTGCGGACTTCAGGAATTGCCGACACCTTTGAGGCGTTCATTGAAACCTCCGGTGTTCTTATTTTGTCCGAAATATCGTTATTATTCATAATAACGTGCTGTGAACCGTCAATGAATTCAAGGCTCAGATTTATTTTATCAAGCGAATTTACAAGGCTCTCACCCTCAAGGCTGTTTTCAAGTGCAAAAAGTGCTATTGAGCGGTAAAGTGCACCTGTATCAACATATATATATCCTTTTTCATGTGCCACAGCCTTTGCTATGGAACTTTTTCCTGCACCGGCAGGCCCGTCAATTGCAATATTTATTCCCATTTTTCTACTCCTGTTTTATAAATTTTCAGCCGCACAGAATGCTGTTGAAAAGGCTATCTGAAGGTTGAAACCACCTGTATAGCCGTCCGTATCAATTATCTCTCCGGCAAAATAAAGATTCTGCACAAGCTTCGATTCCATCGTTTTCGGATTTATCTCTTTAATATTAATTCCGCCGCTGGTTATTATCGCCTCTTCTATCGGACGGAATCCTTTGACAGTCAGCGGAAATTCCTTCAGAAGCTGTGCAAAGGCAAGCCTTTCTTCACGGGTTATCTGGTTCACCTTTGTTTCGCCGGGAATTCCCGATAGTTTTACAGCTGTCGGAACAAGTTTTGCAGGAAGAAGCTTTGAAAGCGAGTTTCCGAAAATTCTGTTTATATTCTCGCTGAAATCCCTCTGTATTCTTGCATCAAGCTGTTTTAATGAAAGTCCGGGTTTCAGGTCAATCAGGATTTTATATCTTCCGCTTTCCATTTTGCTGATATGCGAACTTGCACTTAAAACAAGCGGTCCGGAAACCCCGAAATGAGTAAACAGCATCTCGCCGAGTTCACTGTATATCTTCTTTTTTCCGTCATAAAGCGAAAGTGTTACATTTCTTAGCGAAAGTCCCATCATGTCAGCACAGTATTTTTCACTGCATACAATCGGAACAAGCGAAGGCTCAAGCGGTGTGACAGTATGCCCTGCCTTTTCTGCAAGAGCATAACCGCTCCCGTCAGAACCTGTCAGGGGATAGGATTTTCCTCCTGTTGCAAGAAGAACGGACTGTGAAAAATACTGTTTTCCTCCAGCCTCAACGCCCTTGCAGACGCCGTCCACGACTATGATATCAGTGACCTTTTCCTTTATTATCCTTACACCATTTTTTTTGAGATTTCTGTCCAGAGCCGAAACAATATCTGCCGCCTTGTCGCTTACAGGAAATACCCTGTTTCCACGTTCAGTTTTAAGCGGAACACCAAATCCTTCAAAAAGTTCCATAGTATCTGCTGAGGAAAATCTTGAAAATGCACTGTAAAGAAATCTTGGATTTCTCGGAATATTTTTCAGCAGTTCATCAGGTGTGCAGTTATTTGTAACATTACATCTGCCCTTTCCGGTTATCAGTAGCTTTTTTCCGATTTTTCCGTTAGGCTCAAAGATAATGGTTTTTCTTCCCCTCTGAGAGCAGAGAACCCCTGCCATTGCACCGGCAGCACCTCCGCCGATAATGATTACGTCTGTTTCCATTTTCAACTCCACAAGCTGTTTTGCAGCTTCAGTATTCTTTCACGTCTTTTCGCCGTCTGTTCCCTGTCAACTGAATACCCGTCTCCGCATTTTACTATAACATCGCCTTCACTGGCGTCCTGCGGAAGCAGTTTACGGCTTATCTCAATATGCTCATCATCATTTTCGATAACGGCAGTTTCTCCTTCAAATCTTTCTATTATCAGCATTTATTTCTCCTGATTTTCAGTTTTCACTTCGATATCATTCTGGTCTGATATGAATACTATCGTTCCGTCAATATCGGTTCTGTATATGTTGTCACAGTATTCAGCCAGTCTTTCAACAATTTTCTTATGCGGATGTTTGTATGAGTTGTCAACTCCGCACATTATAACAGCGTAATCCGGATTGACTATATCAAGAAAATCTGTCGTACTTGATGTGTTACTTCCATGATGTGCAACCTTTAAAACATCTGCACTTTCAAGCCTTCCGCTGTCTATGATATCCTGCTCAGCTTCCTTTTCAATATCTCCGGTAAACATGAATCTGTGTTTACCATGTGTAAGCACAGCCGCCGCTGAAAAATTGTTCAGATTGCTGTAATCGTCCTTTACAGGAGAAAGAATCTCCAGACTGCATTCGCCTATTTCATATGTTTTGCCCGGCTCTGCGGCTGTAAGTTTCAGACCCTTGTTCTGAACGCTTGTAAGAAACTTTTCATAGAATTTGGTTGTCGGTGTCATATCGTCCGGCACCTTAGGAATTATGATATGCTCAATGTCAACATTATCCACTATGTATGACGCACCGCCCATATGGTCTGAATGAGGGTGTGTCAGAAGCATATAGTCAAGCTTGTCAACGTCATGCTCTTTAAGATAGTCACAGACATCCTGTACATATTCCTTTTCACCTGTATCTATAAGAAGCGTCTTTCCCTCGGATATAACAAGAGAACAGTCACCCTGACCTACATCTATAAAGTGAACCTCCGCTTCCCCTTCGGCAGTACTGACTGTTTTTAAATCAAGCAGTTCCTTCCAGTCATCAATCGTGAAAATATCAAGATAATCCGCCGCAAATACCCCGACCGCAAGTATAACGGCAATTGCTCCGAGTTTCGCCAGAAATCCTGACTGTTTTTTGTTTTTCCGCTTTGCCATTTTTAAATATTCTCCATTTTAAATTATTCCTGAATGCTTTTTCTCATTCGTCTTTCTGACCACTGCTGTTTTGACATAAGAACCTTTCTCGGTTTTGCACCCTCATAAGGGCCTACAACACCCATGTTCTCCAGTTCGTCAATAATTCTTGCCGCCCTTGCGTAACCCAGTTTAAGCTTACGCTGAAGCGATGAGGTGGACGCCTGTCCCATTTCAACCACAATGTCAATTGCCTTTTCGATGAGAATATCGTCGCCATCACCGACAGGTTCAGCTGAATCAGAAGTTCTCTCTCCCTTTTCAGCCGGCATACTCTGTTCAACAGCCTCGATTATTTCGCTGTTGTATTCCGAATCAGATTCATTCTTGATGAATCCGACAATTGATTCTACTTCCTTTGTGGAACAGAAACAGCCCTGAACTCTGAGCGGTTTCTGCATACCGTTCGGATAATAGAGCATATCGCCATATCCCAGAAGTTTTTCCGCACCCTGTGTGTCAAGGATAGTTCTTGAATCCACCTGTGACTGAACCGTAAGTGCAATACGGCTCGGGATATTCGCCTTGATAAGACCTGTGATAACATCTGTGGTCGGACGCTGTGTAGCAATAATAAGATGCATTCCTGCGGCTCTCGCCATCTGTGCAAGACGACAGACAGCGTCCTCAACTTCCTTTGATGCCGCCATCATAAGGTCTGAAAATTCATCAATTGCAATAACAATCTGCGGAAGCTTTTCAATATTCTTTGCCGCCGCCATTTCATTGTATCCGCCCAGATCTCTTACATTATTATCAGCAAAAAGCTTGTATCTTCTCAGCATCTCCTGAACGCCCCAGTTAAGTGCGCCTGCCGCCTGACGAGGATCTGTCACAACAGGTATCAGAAGATGAGGTATTCCGTTGTATGTTGTAAATTCAACCATTTTCGGGTCGATAAGAATAAGCTTTACTTCCTCGGGATTTGCACGGTAAAGTATACTCATAATAATGGAATTGGTACAGACTGATTTACCTGAACCTGTCGTTCCGGCAATTATCATATGCGGCATTTTAGCCACATCGCCTATAATAATATTTCCGGCTATATCCTTTCCGACAGCGAACGCAAGCTTGCTCTTTGCCGTCTGGAATTCCTTGCTCTCGATTATTTCACGCAGTGAAACAACGTCCTGATTGGTGTTCGGTATTTCTATACCGATAGCCGCCTTGCCCGGAATCGGCGCTTCTATACGCACCCCTGCCGCCGCAAGATTCAGAGCAATGTCGTCCGAAAGATTTGTTATCTTTGAAACCTTTACTCCTGCCGCCGGCTGTATTTCATATCTGGTAACCCTCGGGCCACGCTGTATCGCAACAATTCTTGCAGTAACGCCGAAGCTTTTAAGTGTTCCGATAAGAGTATCTGCTTTTTCCTTAAGTTCCGTTGCAGTTGCAGGGTCGTTTGCCTTTACCTTTCCCTTATTCAGCAGATCTATCGGAGGAAGCAGATATTTTTTTGCCGCTGCGGGTTTAATATCCGTTTTCTGCGGAGCATTTTCCTCTGCCTTTGCCGCCTTTTCAGCAAATGTTTCAGGAGCTTTTTCCTTATCGCCGCCGACTACCGCCTGTTCAACCAGTGCATCAAGTTCATTTACGTCAGCCTTTTTGTCAGGTTTGTTCTGCTCAGGCTGTGCTTTTTCTGCCGTCTTTGCGGTACTTTGAATCTGCGGCAGAACTCCGTCTATCGGAATATCTATCGCTGAACCTGTATTTCCCTCAATCTCAGGCGGCTCAAAATCCGGAACAGAAAGTTCCTCGTCTTCCGACACCGGAACGTCAAAATCAAAGCTGTCATCTTCCGGCACTACGTCCTGCTCATTCCCTCCGGAATTGGCAAGAGAGATAGCCTCCTGCTCCTCATCATATTCCCATTCCTCGTATGAATCAAGTATATGATTTTCTTCCCTTATCCGCTGAAGTGAATGATACATTCTTACAAAAGGCTTGTAAAACAATCCGAAAAACTGAAAAAGCGTAAGATTTGACAGAAGCATTATAAAGATAAACAGCAGAACACAGATTATTATTTTTGCACCGACATTGCCGAAAAACTTTATAAGCGGCCATGCAATAAGTGCGCTTAAAAGTCCGCCGCCCTCCAGATTTGAACCTGCTTCATAAAGATATTTACATTTTTCAATAAATGTATTTCCCCTTGCCGCTCCGGCAAACATTATCTGAACTACCGAGCTGCCGAGAAGGGTAAGCCCGATTCCCCACATGGCTCTCCCGGCAACAGTCTGCTGAGACCTTTCCATGCTGATAAGAATCGCTGTATAAATCAGTATAACAGGGACTAAAAAGACAGAAAGTCCGAAAAGTCCCCTGAAAAGATTGTGTATAAACTGCCAGCCGCTGCTCCCCTCAATGACCGTGAACAGAAATATAAGTATTCCTGCCGCAAACAGAATAACTGACCAGAACTGGTTTATGGGGTCTTTTACCGGCTGTGACTTTGCCGCCTGTGCTTTCGGAGCGGCTTTCTTTGTACCTGCGGACTTCTTGGCTCCTCCGGATTTTGCTTTGGCAGAACCGCCTCTTTTTTTACTTTCCGCCACTTGTATATTGTCCTTTCGTGTCCATTCCCTTATTTCTTCAGGTAGTCTATGAGGTTCATGCCGACAATGTGTTCAAACACACCGATTCCCAGAACCACAAGACCAAGTATAAATGTATAGATTGCGAATATCTTGAACTTATCTGACTTTACAAGCCAGTTTACCATCTTGATGGCACATATACCAACAACCGCTGCAATAACGAATCCGGCAATGAAATTCAGAGGTTCCACTGTCAGTGCGTTTGCATCAGCCGCATCCTTTATCTCAAGCAGACAGCCTGCAAGGATAGTCGGAATACCAAGAATGAATGAATACTGAACAGCAGTTTCTCTTTCAAATCCTCTGAACAATCCGCTTGCTATTGTAGAACCTGAACGTGAAACACCCGGAAGGAGGGCTATTCCCTGAAAAATTCCGACAATAACGCCGTCCTTCACTGTTATGTTCTCAAACTTTTTGCTTCCCTTGACGCATCTGTCCGATATAAAAAGTATAACAGATGTATAGAGGAAACAAAGACCTTCGATTGAAATGTCGCTGTCCTCTGAAATACCGGCAAAAAAGTCTTTGAATATGTAAAAAGGAATAAGCATAAGAAGTGATATTATCATCATTATTATTGCACGTCTCGGTCCGTTCATTTCACTCCATTTGAATTTTCCTGTAAAAATATCACGAACCATAAAGACAAGTTCCTTTAACATTTCCCATATGGTCTTTCTGAACGCCACGAAAACCGCAACAAGCGTTCCCAGATGAAGTATCGCTGAAAATAGCAATGCTCCCTCACCGCTGTTTCCCGTAAAATGCTGATAAAGCGAAAGATGTCCCGAACTTGAAACCGGAAGGAATTCAGTAAGTCCCTGAATTATTCCCTGAATAATAGCCTCTAAAATACTCATGTTGTCCTCCATTTATGTTTATTTTTTATGTATGCGGAAAATCATTTCCGCAGATTGCTGACCGCCTTTGTATAAGCGTCATCAAGATATGCAAACGGGTCTGTTGTGCATATCTGCTGTGTTGTTTTCTTTTTGTCTTCCTGTTTTGAAAAGTCATAAAAAATATCAGCAGGACTGATAACAGTATAAAGTATCATTTCCAGTTACCGCCTGTCGTGTCATTTTCGCCGCTGTCCGGATATTTTTCGCCGGAGTTTTCTATCAGTTCATAAAGACACTCGATAGCATCACTCAGACCGCCCAGACTGTCAATCAGTCCCAGTTCAACCGCCTTTTCACCGTCCACAACAGTTCCCATATCCATGGCAAGTTCACCGGTTTTAAGCATGAGATTTCTGAAATCTTCCTCTGAAATACTGCTGTTCGCAGTCACAAAGTTCACTATCCTGTCCTGCATCCTGTCAAAATAGGAAAGCGTCTGTGGAACGCCCAGAACAAGCCCGTTCATTCTTACCGGGTGAATAGTCATGGTCGCCGACGGAACAATAAAGGAGTGCTTTGCACTCACTGCAAGCGGTACACCAATTGAGTGCCCTCCGCCGACAACAATTGAGACTGTCGGTGTTTTCATACCTGCAATAAGTTCCGCAATGGCAAGCCCCGCTTCAACATCTCCGCCAACCGTATTCAGAATTATCACAAGCCCCTCAATGCTCCTGTCCTGTTCAATCGCCACAAGAGCCGGAATTATATGTTCATACTTGGTTGTCTTGTTCTGTGACGGAAGAACATAATGTCCCTCCACCTGACCGATAATTGTAAGGCAATGAATAAGGTGCTTTGCGTTGTGGGATATTACCTGTCCTGTCTTTTCAATAAGCTCTGCCCTGTCAAGGTCTTCGTCCGTCTGACTCTTATCGTCCTTTTCTTTTTCATCATTTTCAAAATCCTGTGTATTCATGATGTCCGCCGCCTTTCATTCAGATAATATTTCTATTATTTTCACAAACAGCGGATTTATACACTTAATTTTATTATAAACCATTTTACATTTAAAGTCAAATAAAATATTCATGCAGAATCTTCCGGGCATAAAAAATCCGGCAGTCATGAAAACTGCCGGATAATAACAATCTTTTGCTTTTGAAATTACGGGATTAATAACCCATTCCCATACCGCCCTGAGGCATTGCAGGAGCTGCTTCCGGAGCAGGAATGTCAGCAACAAGGCTCTCAGTTGTAAGAACCATTGCAGAAACCGATGCAGCATTCTGCAGAGCTGAACGTGTAACCTTTGTCGGGTCAACAATTCCTGAAGGAATCATGTCAACATATGTTTCGTTGTAAGCATCAAAACCATAGCCAACCTTGCCGGAATTCTTTATCTTGTCGATGATAACGCTTCCTTCAAGACCAGCGTTGAGAGCAATCTGACGAACTGGTTCTTCAAGAGCCTTCAGAATGATAGCCGCACCTGTCTTTTCGTCACCTTCAAGCTGTGGAATAAGCTTTTCAACAGCTGGAATAGCATTGATAAGAGCTGTACCGCCGCCTGCAACGATACCTTCTTCAACAGCAGCCTTTGTAGCAGCAAGAGCGTCTTCGATTCTCAGTTTCTTTTCCTTCATTTCAATTTCAGTTGCAGCACCAACTTTGATAACAGCAACACCGCCTGAAAGCTTTGCAAGTCTTTCCTGAAGCTTTTCCTTATCGAAATCAGATGTTGTTGTTTCAATCTGAGCCTTGATCTGTTCTGTTCTGCTCTTGATATCGTCTGAGTTACCGGCACCGTCAACGATAATTGTATTTTCCTTGTTGATTACAACCTGTCTTGCACGACCGAGCTGTTCAATTGTTGTGTCTTTAAGTTCAAGACCAATCTGTTCGGAAATTACCTGACCGCCTGTAAGAATTGCGATATCCTGGAGCATTTCCTTACGTCTGTCACCAAAGCCAGGAGCCTTTACAGCTGCACACTTGAATGTTCCTCTGAGGTTGTTGAGGATAAGTGTTGTAAGAGCTTCGCCTTCGATATCTTCAGCGATTATAACAAGCTTCTTGCCTGACTGAACGAGCTGTTCAAGAAGCGGAAGAATTTCCTGAATAGAAGAAATCTTCTTGTCTGTGATAAGAATGTAAGCGTCATCATAAACAGCTTCCATCTTTTCTGTATCTGTTACCATGTAAGGTGAAATGTAGCCTCTGTCGAACTGCATACCTTCAACAACTTCGCTGTATGTTTCAGCTGTCTTGCTTTCTTCAATAGTAATAACACCGTCAGCTGTAACCTTTTCCATTGCATCAGCAATAAGCTTGCCGACATTTTCGTCAGCTGAAGAAACTGTTGCAACTCTTGCGATATCGTCGCTTCCTTCAACCTTCTTTGAATTTGCGATAACGCTTTCAACTGCTGCATCAACAGCCTTTGACATACCCTTTCTTACGATCATCGGGTTTGCACCTGCTGCAATATTCTTCATACCTTCACGGATCATTGCCTGTGCAAGAAGTGTTGCTGTTGTTGTACCGTCACCTGCTGCATCGTTTGTCTTTGTAGCAACTTCCTTGAGCATCTGAGCGCCCATATTTTCAAAAGCGTCTTCAAGCTCAATTTCCTTTGCAATTGTAACACCGTCGTTTGTTACGAGCGGAGCACCAAACTTCTTATCAAGAACAACGTTTCTGCCCTTAGGGCCGAGTGTAATCTTAACTGTATCTGCAAGCTTGTCAATACCAGCCTGTAAAGACTTTCTTGCTTCTTCACCGTATTTAATATCCTTTGCCATAATAATAACTCTCCTTTACTGTTAATCTGATATCTTATTCAACAATAGCCAGAACTTCGGACTGACGGAGGATTGTATATTCAACATCGTCAACCTTGACTTCTGTACCTGCATATTTGCTGAGAAGTACCTTATCGCCTACTTTTAAATACATATCAACTTTTTCACCGTCAACAACGCCGCCAGGACCTACTGCAACAACTTCAGCAATCTGTGGCTTTTCCTTTGATGCCGCTGCGAGAATGATGCCGCCTTTTGTTGTCTCCTCGGCTTCTGTCATCTTGATAACAACTCTGTCTGCCAATGGTTTGATATTCATATTTATTCCTCCTAAAAATTTTTATTAACTTTAAAATAGTCATTTTTAATTTTGTTAGCACTCAAACTCCCCGAGTGCTAATTACTATTTTACCAACTTTCCATAAAAAATCAAGGGTATTTTGAGAATATTCAAAAAAATTGTAGACGTGACTAATAATAAGATAAGTAAAAAGCAGAATCATATGGAAAAGTTACAAATATTAAAAATTATAAACTTTTTAACAGATTAAAAACCGATTTGTATTGACATTTTTTTCGTAATTTGATAATATTAAAATAAGTAGATTTATCTTTCCGGTGACAGATAAATAAATGTTTATAAAAATAAGGTGATTTAATATGTCAGTAGACAAAATATTGATCGTTGATGACGACAAAAACATCTGCGATCTGCTGAGAATATACCTCGAAAAAGAAGGGTACAGTACTATAATATCGTACAACGGCGAAGAAGCAATGGTAAAATTCAATGCACTGAATCCGAACATTGTTCTGCTTGATATAATGCTCCCTGGTATGGACGGCTGGCAGATTTGCAGGGAAATAAGAAAAGTCAGCCCTGTTCCTATTCTTATCCTTACAGCAAAGGGTGAAGTTTTCGACAAGGTGCTCGGTCTGGAACTCGGTGCAGATGACTATATAGTAAAGCCTTTTGATACAAAGGAAGTACTTGCGAGAATAAAGGCAGTTACAAGAAGAACAAGCCTTATGCCGTCTGGAAATGACAACAAGGAACTTTTCTACGACAACCTTCATATCAATCTTTCAAGATATGTCCTTAAAGTAAAGGGAAAGGTTGTGGACACACCGCCTAAAGAGCTTGAGCTGCTGTTCTTTCTTGCTTCAAACCCGAACAGAGTTTACACGAGGGATCAGCTTCTTGATGAGGTCTGGGGATTTGAATATTATGGTGATTCCCGTACAATAGACGTTCACATAAAAAGACTCCGTGCAAAGCTTGAAGGTGTTTCTGACAAATGGACACTTAAAACAGTCTGGGGAGTTGGTTATAAATTTGAATGTGATGAAGAGCAGGTTTAAAAAGCTGAAAATTTTCAAAGTTCCTATGTTCATTTACAGGCAGTTTGCACATTCTCTTGCTGTTTTAAGCCTCGGGGCAATAATTACCGGATATGCAATTTATTCGTGTGCAGTTTACTACCTTCAGGAAGCCGAGCATCGTGAAATGAAAACAACTGCAAAGTATATTGTTTCCTGTTTTGAGGAAAATATGAACCAATACGGGAATATTGATACTGCCGAAAATGTTTTCAAGCAGTATCTTGACATAAATGCAAGAGTTTATAATACAAATTACTATATCCTCGACAGAAACACCGGAAATATACTGATAAGTTCGGAGGAAGTTTACAAAAAATACAGTCCAGAAGCAATATCAACGCTGAAAAAAACCAATAAATTCAACATAATAAACAACAAAACAATAGTTTACAGCCTGAAGCTCCCTACATCCCTGACTGAAAGCGGATATGTACAGTTTGTTTCAATAAGGTCAGCAGACCCGCTTTATACTTCAACCACCCGTGTCGGAACGCTCCTTGCCGTAGCACTCGGAATAACAATCATCCTGCTTGCTGTAACACTCTATATGACAAAATACCACAAATATGTTCTCCAGAATCAGATAATAAAAGAAAGTGAAAAATTTATACAGGATACCAGCTATAAAATAAATCTTCCTGAAACTGACGACACCGAAATAAAACCTGTAACGGTTATTATAAACAAACTTGTTTCAATAATCTCTCAGGATACCCACAAAAGACTCGAATTCATGTCGAACATATCCCACGAGATAAAAACCCCGCTTACAATTATCAAGGGATTTATCCAGGGAATACTTGACGGAACTATTCCTAAAAATGAAACAAGAAAATATCTTACAAGAACAGCTACACAGACGGAAAGACTTACCAACCTTGTTAAAACTATGATGAAAATTTCCGGAATAGAATCAGGGGAAATGAAGCTTGTCGGGAAAACTGTAAACCTTACCGCACTTTTTGTTGAAACACTCCTCATGTATGAAAAGGAAATAGAGGACAAAAACGTCAGTGTTTACGGCGTGGACAGCGAAAAAACAATTATGTACGGCGACAGGGATATACTTCATCAGATTGTTTACAATCTTGTTGACAATGCTGTAAAATTTGTTGATGAGGGCGGAAAAATCGTTCTGAAAACATATTCCGATGAAAACAACATATGTATAAAATTCGGGAACTCAGGCAAGGGAATTCCTGCAATGGATATTCCGAGAATATTCGACAGATTCTATAAAACTGACTTTTCAAGAGGTATCGACACTTCCGGAGTTGGTCTGGGCCTTTCAATAGTCCGTAAATTCGTTATATTCCATAACGGAACAATCACCCTTGAAAGTTCGGATAATTATACGGAATTCACTCTTACATTCCCGGTATACATACCTGAAAAAGAAAACAGTTCAAATGAGATTCCTGTAAAACCGGACTCTCAGCAGAATGGAGAATGACCATGGACGAAAATTCAAGCAATATCAGTCAGAATGAAACTGAAAATATACAGACAGATGAAATGTCAAAACAGCAGGATTTTGAAAATACCGCAAATGAAATATTAAACAATATGCAGGAACTTTCCGGTTCAGCTTCACATAAAAAAGTCCCGAAGGAAAACGGACGTGCGGCGGCGGTAATCCTCCTTGTGCTGGTATTTGTTATGGTATGTATTATGACCGTTTACTGCATGGCAACGGATTTCAGCACATACAGAATAAATGATTTCAGCGGATTCAGCGGTACAAAAGTTCTGCTCCAGACGCAGGACAAACCGGAGGGCAGTGACGCTCTTACCGATGAAAACGGAAAATACACCATAGAGGGACTTGTATCTGTTGTAAAGCCGCAGATAGTTGAAATATACACCTATGAAACCGAAAATACTGACATCATTTCAGGAAGCGGTTCGGGAATAATCATTTCACAGGACGGCTACATAGTTACCAACACCCATGTAATTGACAATATGAAAAAATATACTGTCACAACATATGACGGAAAATCATACACGGCTGAAGTTATCGGGAAAGATTCCAAAACCGATATTGCCGTAATCAAGATAGATGCACAGGGACTTTCTCCTGCAACACTTGGCAACTCTGACCAGGTGGTACAGGGAGAAGCTGTTGTGGCAATAGGAAACCCTGCCGGACTGACAGGTTCTATAACGGACGGTATCGTTTCGGGAATCGACAGAAAGATAAAGACAGACACCACAAGCTTTGAGATGAACTGCATACAGACAAATGCCGCAATAAGTCCGGGAAACTCAGGCGGTGCACTGGTCAATATGTATGGTCAGGTAATAGGCATAACATCGTCAAAATATGCTGCGGTAACTTCCGAGGGACTCGGATTCGCCATAACAATAAACGATGCAAAGCCTATTATTGAGGAACTTATCTCACAGGGATATGTAAGCGGACGTGTAAGGATAGGCATTACGTTCTATTCATCATTCGGCGGTGCGGCAAAGGACGGAAGCTACGCAAATATACAGTTCAAGGAAAAGTATGGCTTTGATATTCCAAAGGAACTTGAAAACGCACTCTGGATTGAAAAGATAAGTGATGACTGCGATATCGCAAACACAGAACTCCAGCCGGAAGACTTCATAATTTCCGTAAACGGAACAAAGATTTCAGATTACACTCAGCTAAGCGAAGTAATAAAAGGCAAAAAAGGCGGAGATAAATTAACCGCTGAATGTGCAAGGGTTGACAAAAACGGAGATATAAAATATTTCAGCATTGAATTCAAACTCATGGCTGATACTTCCGGAGATTATTAAAATCAAAAGGGATGTCTTATGGCATCTCTTTTTTTATTATTTTTGCAAAAGCTATTGAAATTTTATATCATTTGTGATATTATTAAAGTGTATATTTTGGAGTTTTCGGAGGTTTTTGTGGATAATTTCAGCTTTGAAAAATTGTCGGATAATATAAGTGTCTGTGTAAGTCTGGAGCATGGTTTCGGTACGGATGCATTTTTACTGACACATTTTTCCGGATACAAAAAGAATGATCTTGCCTGTGACCTTGGAACGGGCTGCGGAATCATTCCGCTTATAATGCAAAGGTCTGACCCTCCGGTTCATACATACGCTGTTGACATTCAGCCTCAGGCTGTAAAACAGCTTGAGATAAGTCTTGAAAAAAATCGAATTAACTCAATAACGCCTGTCTGTGCGGACCTCAAAGACCTTTGGGGAGGTGCCCCTCTGGGGAAACTCAGCCTTGTAACCTGCAATCCGCCATACAAAGCGGCCAATGCGGGGATAGAAAGCACTCTTGACGCTCACAGAATAGCCCGTCATGAGATACTCTGCAACATTGATGACGTGTGCAGAAGTGCGGCAAAACTTTTAAAATACGGCGGCAGACTTTGCATATGCAACAGACCTGAAAGGCTCAGCGATGTTATAACCGCCATGAAAAATAATAGTATTGAGCCGAAAAGAATCAGATTTGTAAGCAAGAACCCCGAATCCGCACCATGGCTTTTCCTCATTGAAGGAAGAAAGGGCGGAAAACCGTTTATGAAAATACTCCCGCAGCTTTATGTCTGGAACGGAAACGGCTATTCAGAAGAACTGGAAAGCATATACAGTCAGGGGCTTGAAAGAAAGGACAACGAATAATGGGAACTTTGTATGTCGTAGGAACTCCTATCGGAAATATGGGCGACATCACATTCAGACAGCTTGAAACTTTAAAAAGCGTGGATTTTATCGCTGCAGAGGACACCCGTGTCACCCTGAAACTGCTTAACAGGTATGAAATTAAAAAGCCGCTTGTGAGCTATCATGGTCACAGCACTCCCGAATGTGCGGAGCATATTGCAAAACGGATACAAAACGGAGAAAATGCGGCTATTGTAACTGATGCCGGAATGCCATGCATATCCGACCCGGGGGAAGTTCTTGTAAGACTCTGTGCAAAGCTCGGTATAGATGTAAAGGTTGTTCCGGGGCCGAGTGCCGTAATTTCCGCACTGGCTGTTTCCGGACTTAACACCTCACGTTTTGCTTTTGAGGGATTTTTGTCAGTAAACAAGAAACAGCGTTACGACCACCTTGAAAGCGTTAAAAACGACTGTCACACGCTCGTTTTCTATGAAGCTCCGCATAAACTTATGACAACGCTCAATGACTTTCTGAAATATTTCGGCGACAGAAAAATATCTCTTTGCCGTGAACTTACAAAAATACATGAGGAAGTCCTTCGTATGACTATTTCCGAGGCTATCGCCTACTATGAAGTAAAACCGCCGAAAGGCGAATACGTTCTTGTAGTTGAGGGCGCACCGCTTCCGGAAAATTCAGATATAACAATCGAACAGGCGGAAAACATGGTCAGAAGTCTTATTGATGAGGGAGTAAAACCTTCAGAAGCCTGCAAGAAAATCGCAAAGGAAACTGACTTTTCAAAGAGTCAGCTTTATGCAAGAATTGTAAATAATTAAATTTCAATATTTTTTAGGAGTAATTATGATGAGAATACCAAGAGTTGCATGTATCCATGATTTATCCGGATTCGGAAGATGTTCACTGACAACAGCTATTTCCATTCTGTCTGCTTCAGGAGTTCAGGCGTGTCCTGCTCCTACGGCTATACTTTCAAAGCATTCACAGTTCAAATCATTTTATTTTTCAGACCTTACAGATTCCATGCCGCCATACCTAAAAAACTGGGACGATATTGTATTCGACGGAATATACAGCGGCTTTTTAGGTTCTGAAAAGCAGATCGGAATTGTATCTGACTTCATAACTGACAGAAAAGATTCAGATTATCCTACCTGCATTATTGTTGACCCTGTAATGGGTGATAACGGAAAGCTGTATGCCACATATACGGAGGGTATGCGTGAAGGGATGAAAAAACTTGTTCCTCTGGCTGACCTTACAACGCCGAACATAACAGAGGCTTGTTTCCTTACGGATACTGAATACACTGGCGAGGATATTTCCATGGACAAGGCTCGTGAACTTGCAAAAAAGATTGAGGACATGGGCTGCTGCCGCACTGTTCTGACAGGAATCGTCAAGAAAAACAGCATTGTCAATATGGCTTATCAGGACGGAGCTTTGGAATTTGACGAAATCAGACGTGATTCAAGGGTATTCTCCGGAACAGGTGATATCTTTGCTTCCGTTGTTACTGCATTCATCATGAAAGGCACTACCGTAGCCGAAGCCGTTGCAATAGCCGGAAAGTTTATTTCCGAAGCTATCGACTATACAATAAAAGCAGGAACTCCGCTTTCAGATGGCGTTGTATTTGAACCTGTTCTTTACACTCTCGGAGATATCTGATAATAATATAAAAAAGAGGACGCTTTGAAAGCGTCCTCTTTTTCTGATTTATTGGAGAAAGGTATACTTGTGATTGGTTTGGTTTTATTTTGAAAGGTCGGTTTTTCTTACCGCATCTCTTACCTTGAGAACAAATGACGGTGAAACTGAAAGCTCATCAATTCCCATTCTGAGGAATGTTTCTGTAAGAGTTGTATCTGCCGCAAGTTCACCGCAGATGCCTATCCATGCTCCATGCCTGTGAGCATTTTCGGCGGACATTTCAATAAGTCTCAGAATTGCCTCATGGTGAGTGTCACAGAACTGTTCAAGCTCAGGATTCTGTCTGTCACAGGCAAGAGTATATTGTGTAAGGTCATTTGTACCAACACTGAAAAAGTCTACAAGCGGAGCAAGTCTGTCACTTATAACAGCCGCTGCCGGAGTTTCAATCATAATTCCGAGTTCGACATTTTCTGAATATTCAATATCCTGTGATTTCAGTTCCCGTTTTACGTCCTCGCATATTCCGAGTATCTTTTCAACTTCTGAAACGCTTGTTATCATCGGGAACATAATTCCCAGACTGCCGTATACTGATGCACGGTACAATGCTCTCAGCTGTGTTCTGAATATCTCAGGACGTGTAAGGCATATTCTTATTGCACGAAGTCCCATAGCAGGGTTGTCTTCCTTTTTAAGGTTAAAATAATCCACCTGCTTGTCAGCACCGATATCAAGAGTTCTGATTATAACTTTTTTTCCAGCCATGCTTTCCAGAACCTTTTTATATGCATGGAACTGCTGTTCCTCTGTCGGATAATCGCTGTTTTCAAGATAGAGGAATTCACTTCTGAAAAGTCCTATTCCTCCGGCATCGTTGAGCAGTACCGCACCGATATTTCCGACTCCGCCTATATTCGCATAAATGTTTATCTTTGTTCCGTCAAGGGTAACGTTTTCCTTGCCTTTGAGACTGAGCAAAAGCTCCTTCTGTTCAGCGTCCGCTTTCTGCTTTGCAAGCATCTTTTCTTTAGTATCGCTGTCAGGAGAAACGTAAATCTCTCCTGTAAAGCCATCAACAACAGCTTCATCGCCGTCCTTTATGCTGTCAAGGAATTCCTGTCCGACGCCGATAACCGCAGGTATATTCATAGTTCTTGCCAGAATAGCTGTATGGGAATTTGAAGAACCGTAAGCTGTAACAAATGCCAGAACCTTATCCTTGTCCAGTGCGACTGTTTCACTCGGTGCAAGGTCATCGGCACAGATTATAACCTTTTCATCTGCTGAGTGGAGGTTTCCTCCCCCTGCAAGATTGCTGATTATCCTGTTTGATATATCCTTTATATCAGCAGACCTTGCCTGCATATAAGGATCGTCCATATTGGCGAACATTTCCGCAAAGTTGTCAGAGGTAACAGCAACAGCATATTCTGCATTGACTTTCTGTCCTTCGATAATATTGACTATTGATTCATTGTAATCATCATCTTCAACCATCATCATGTGAATTTCAAATATCTGTGCATTTGTTTCACCGACTTCTTTCAGGGCTTTCTGATAAATCCCCTCCAGCTGAGCTGTTGTCTGTTCCTTTGCCTTTTCAAGACGCTTTATCTCAGAATCGGTGTCGGTAACGTGAGTGCGTTTTACTGCCGCCTCCTGACGTTTGAACACCGATATTTTTCCGATTGCTACTGCACTGTAAACGCCCTTTCCACTGAATTTTTTCATACCGACACCCCTGTTTTCAATTAAAGATTAGCTGAAAGAAATTCTTCCATAGCCTTTATAGCTTCATCTTCGTCCGCTCCGTTTGCTGTTACTGTTATAGTATCTCCGCACTTTACGCCGAGTCCCATAAGAGCAATTATCTTTGTTGCATTAACTGCCTTTGTACCGTTTGAAACGGTTATCTCGCTTGAAAATTCCTTTGCTTTTTTGCCAAGAAGCCCTGCTGGTCTTGCGTGGATACCGATTTCGTCCTTGATTGTATAAGTGATAGTTTTCATAATAAATACTTCCTTTCGTTTTTGTCTTTAAATTTTCTTAACTGATTTTTATTATATCGTTTCCGGCTTTGATCTTTCCGGAAGCGGTAACGTCAAATTTGCTGTAATCATCGCTGTTGCAGATAATCATAGGTGTTGTTGTCTTATAGCCTGCGTCCTTTATCTGCCTGATGTCAAAACTTACAAGAAGATCGCCCTTCTTTACGCTGTCGCCTTCGTTAACATGAACTGTAAACGGCTTTCCTTCAAGCTTTACGGTATTGATTCCGATATGAAGGAGTATCTCACAGCCGTCTTCTGAAACAATGTTAACAGCGTGTTTTGTATCAAAAACTGTATCAATTTTACCATCGCATGGTGCATAAAGCTTACCCTCATCCGGTTCAATTGCAATACCCTCGCCGAGAACGCCTGTGGAAAAAACCTCGTCATCAACTTCTGCAAGCGGTACAACAGTTCCGCTGAGATGTGCTGCAAGTGTTATCTGCTTTGCATTTTCAGCATTATTTTCGCTTTTCTGTGGTTTTACTTCTTCCTTTTCCGGCTGAGCGTCGCCGAGAATCTCATCAAGTCTGTCCGATTCAGGAGTATCCATAAAGTCCTCAAGATGTGACTTTACAACAGATACCTGCGGACCGTAAACGACCTGTATTCCGTTGCCCTTGTGGATAACACCTGATGCTCCGCTCTGTTTCAGGCTTGCATCGTCAACCTTTGAAGGGTCAATAACTGTAATACGAAGTCTTGTTGCACAACAGTCAACATCGGAAATATTTTCCTTTCCGCCAAGACCTTTAATGATAAGTGCACTTGTAATGTCAGCTGAACCGCTCTGTTTTGAAGTTTCGCCTCCGGCTTTTCTTGCATCAACGTCTTTTCTTGTATAAAGCTTGGTTTCTTCATCGTCTGCTTCTCTGCCAGGAGTTTTGAGATTGAATTTCTTAATCATAAAGCTGAATACGAAATAGTAAACAACTGCGTAAATCAGACCGATTATAACTACCCATATCCAGTTGGTTTTCTTGTTTCCCTGTAAGATACCGAAAAGTGTAAGGTCAATGATACCGCCTGAGAATGTCATTCCAACGCCGACATTGAAGATGTGCATAAGCATATATGACAGACCGGCAAGTACACAGTGAACAGCGTACATGGCAGGAGCCACGAACAGGAATGTAAATTCAAGAGGCTCTGTAATACCTGTCAGCATTGATGTCAGAGCAGCTGAGATAAGAAGACCGCCGACAACCTTTTTCTTTTCAGGTCTTGCACAGCGGTACATTGCAAATGCTGCGGCAGGAAGACCGAATATCATAAACGGGAATTTACCGGACATGAATCTTGTTGCTGAAACGGAGAAATGTGTTGTGGATTTTGATGCAAGTTCTGCAAAGAAAATATTCTGTGCACCCTGAATAAGAGTTCCGTCAACCATTGCTGAACCGCCAACTTCTGTCTGCCAGAAAGGCATATAGAAAACGTGGTGAAGCCCGAACGGAATAAGTGCTCTTTCGATGATTCCGTATATCCATGTTCCGGCATAACCTGATGCAAGAACTAAATTTCCGAGATGTGCAATACCGCTCTGAACCACCGGCCAGATGAAGAACATCAGAATTCCGACGATAAGATAAACAAGACTGCATATAATAGGTACGAATCTTGTTCCGCCGAAGAAGGATAATACCTGAGGAAGTTCTATTTTGTAGAATTTGTTGTGAAGTGCTGCAACGCCAAGACCTACGATAATACCTCCGAAAACACCCATCTGAAGGGTTGTGATTCCGAGGACTGATGTTGTTGAGTTTGCCGCCATTGCTTCAACGCCGCCCTTTGCGGAAATGAGTGCACTTATGGCTGTATTCATAATAAGATATGCAACTGCACCTGAAAGTGCGGCAACTTCCTTTTCCTTTTTTGCCATTCCTATGGCAACGCCCATCGCAAACAGCAACGCCAGATTGTCGAATACTGCACTGCCTGTCTTGCTCATTATGTCGAGTATTGTGTAGAGAATTCCGCCTTCGCTGATAATTTTTGTCAGATGATAAGTTTCAAGTGTTGTCGGGTTTGTGAACGAGCTTCCGATACCAAGCAGCAGACCTGCAACCGGCAGGATTGCTATCGGCAGCATGAAAGAACGTCCAACTCGCTGTAAAACGCCAAAGATTTTGTCTTTCATGATTATACCTCCTAAATTTTTTTCTGTCTGAAAGCAAATGGTACCGGGTTTACCTCCGACATAATAATATAAAATAAATTATAAATTATTTTCCTTTGAAGTAATTTTTATAAGATGAAGTGTAATTGTTATAACCTCATCTTTGCTGATTTTTTTGCCGTATGCTTCATTTATAAATTTCTGCATACCTGCCGCACATTCATAATGTTCTTTGTAGTTGCTTCTGATAAGTGCGGTCAGAATCGGGTCAGAGCTTAAAACTTCTCTGTACTCTTCATTTTTAAAAAGTCTCTGTGCCATATATTTCAGATGAATAAGAAATCTTTCATATGCTGACGATGTTTTGTCAATGCTTTCGCCGTAATGGTCAGAAACAATTTTTATACAACTGTCAATGAGTTTGGTAATGTCATAAACTTCACTCATATTAGTATACAGCCTTGCGTTTATTATATGCATTGCAATAAATCCCGCTTCGTCCTGATGAAGTTTTATTCCGAGATTTTTTTCAATCTGTTCAAGACAGTAATAACCAAGTTTCAGTTCCTCAGGGTAACATTCCCGTATGCTGTCTATCAGCGGATTTGTGAATTCCATCCCCTGTTTCTTGCGCTCAATAGCAAAACCAATATGGTCTGAAAGGGTTATTACAAGCGATTCATTAAGCTTTGAAGGAATGCATTTTTTGATATGCTCTACCATATCGCTTGTAAGTCTTATGCATTCAAACGGTATTTCCGTCATAAGATCCATAAGCCTTTTCTGAAGTGCTGAATCTGTGAAAATATATGTTTTCTGAATCTGTGAAGGTTCAACGCTGTCACCGTATTTCTTTCCGAATCCGATTCCTTTTCCGGATACTATCTGTTCCCTTCCCTTTTCATCAAGAATACAGACATTGTTATTATTGATAACTTTGATTATTTTCATACATTTCTCCCCTGTTCTCCCTTATATAAACAAAAAAACCAACCCATACGCACATATATTATTACCCTTAATTAAAATAATAATATTCAAATAACGTACTAAGTTGGTTATGCCTGTTACAAATTCTGAACAGTAACACTCCAATATTCAAAGAGCTTTAATTGCTCTATTTAACTTGATTCAAGTATACCACAACGCTTCTGATTTGTCAATAATATATATAAATTTGTCAACCGGTTTCTATGTTTTGTATAATTTTTCTGTTTAAGTTTTAAGCATATTACACAAATCAATATATCTGCAAAAGAAAATTCCCCGATACACATCAAGCATATCGGGGAGAACGCAAAGCTAAAATTAATATTTATCGTCGTCAAGGTCAATTTTAATCGGCTGGTCAGCTAATGACATTCCGTCAGCTTCCGGTTGATTATTTTTTGCATAAGCATCATATTCACTGCTGAGTTTGAACTGTGAAATTTCTTCCCTGAGCATCTGTGCCTGACCGGAAAGTTCCTCACTTGCCGCCGCACTTTCCTCAGATGTAGCAGAGTTTGTCTGAACAACAGCGGATACCTGTTCCAGACCGATTGTAATCTGGTTGATAGCCTCTGCCTGTTCTGTAGATGCATTCTGTATCTTACTGATTGTTTCAACAACCATTTCAGAATGTTTCTTTACTTCTTCAAGTGCCTTAGCTGTTTCCTGAGCTATTTCCGTACCCTTTTCAACGCTTTCAACAGAGCCTTCGATAAGTCTTGTTGTCTGTTTTGCAGCGTCAGCACTCTTTGATGCAAGGTTTCTTACTTCATCAGCAACAACAGAGAACCCTTTTCCTGCCGCACCGGCTCTTGCCGCCTCAACAGCAGCGTTAAGAGCAAGAATATTTGTCTGGAACGCAATATCATCAATAACTTTGATTATCTTGCTTATCTGTGAAGATGAATCATTTATTTCGTTCATCGCACTCATCATCTGGTGCATATATTCGTTACTGCTTTCAATTCCATTCTGTGATTCCTTAACGTAATCGCTTGCAATAGTTACATTCTTGGCATTCTGATTTACCTGTTCAGATACAGACATGATAGAAGATGACAGCTGCTGAATTGAACTTGCCTGTTCTGTTGCGCCCTGTGAAAGTGACTGTGCAGCAGTTGCGACCTGTTCAGCACCTGAATTTACCTGTTCCGCAGCAATATTGATAGATGAAAGTGTGTTATTGAGCGAACCCGCTATTTTGTTTATAGAATCTTTGATAGACGAGAAGTTTCCTACATATTCACGAGTGATCTTATTTGTCATGTCACCTGCTGCCATACTTTCCATATGGTTTGAAATGTCTTCAATATAGGTTTTCAGGTTCGATATTGTTTCCTTCAGTGATTCCGCAAGCGTTCCGATTTCGTTATTCGGAGCGGATTTCACCTCAACAGAAAGATTCCCCTGAGCCATTTCACGGGCTACATCACAAAGATTTATAACCGGCTTTACAACGCTGTTGCCGATAAACAGGCTCATCAGAACAATAACTATAACTGCAACTGCCACAATTACAACCGCAATTATCAATATTGCCTGTTCACGCTGTGTCTGAACATTTTCCATGCTGAGACCTGCAAAAATCGCACCTATAGTATTTCCGTCACCATCAGTTATCGGTCTGTAAGCCGCCATATAATCCTTGCCCATTATCTTGGTTTCGGAAATATATTCTTTCTGTTCATCAAGAACTGTTTTGGCAATTTTAGAATCCATTTTTGTTCCTACAGAGCGCTGGTTATTCTTCATAATGGTTGTGTTTATTCTTTCATCATTCAGGAAAATTGTATATTCATTTTCCGTTGAGCCCTTGATATCATCAAGAAATGCCTCATCATCAAAAGAATATGTAACAGAAACCATGCCTATAACCTCTCCCTTGCCGTTTTTAATAGGAGTTCCGGTTCTTGCACCCATTTTAATATTGTTTCCGGCAGAAACTGATATTGTTGTCTGTCCTGCCAGAGCCTTTTCAACATAGTCAAGATCTGCTATTGAATCGCCTTTTTTGTCATCATAATAACGGACAATAACTGTTCCTTCATTATCTGTAATGGTGATACAGTTTGTTGACATTGCAGTCATCTTATAAAAATTGTCTATTGCAGAATAAACAGTTGCCGGATCAGCGCCATTGTTCATGGCGTCTGTCAGAACGCTGTACTGTGACAAATTTTTAGCAGATGTTGCCGATTCTTCAAGACATTTGGAAATATCATTTTCCAGGATAGTAAGCGAATCACTTGCATGGTCATGAAGACTCGATGTTGTGATCGAATTCAATTTATAATAAACTGTTCCAAATACTGAAAATGATGTAACAAGTATACCTATCACAGTTATTATAACTAATCCTGTTCTTATTTTTCCTTTTTTCATTACATTCAGCTCCCATATCAAAAAATATATTTTAATTAAGTTAAATCCAGTATACCACATATTAGTTAAAAAGTCAACGCTTTTCGTCAAATACAACAGTTTTAACATTTTACAGATACATTTATTGTGCATTTTGCCGTTTGCCCCTTTTAAGACATTATACGGTCAGTGCTTAACAGATTACGCAAAGGCATATTTATAAATTTTCTGCAAAGCCATACGGTATACTTTGTTAATTATGTATAAAAATAGAAGAAAAATTAATTTGCTATGGAATTTCTGCTGAAAATATGTTATAATAAAACAAATGTATTTATTTTTAGCAATAACATTTATTTTATCGCTTTAGTTTCAGCCGTTTTTCAAATAGTATAAACGGCATGATTTACAAGTCCCTTTAACTGAAAGGGCAAGCATATATATTCGAGAGGTGAACAAATTGTCAGACGTACTTTCCCAGAGCCAGATAGACGAGCTTTTAAAAAACCTGAACAATGCAGATTCCCAGACTCTTGAAGATATGAGCGACAGTCTTTCCGAAAAGAAAGTAAAGGACTATGATTTCAAGGCGCCGAAAAAATTCACCAAGGAACAGCTTAAAACCATAGGCACAATTTACGAATCCTACGCAAGACTTTTTTCATCATATCTGACAAGTATCACAAGATTTTACTGCAAGGTTGAAGTTCTTCAGATAGAAGAACAGCGTTTCTATGAATTCAATAATGCTCTTCCTGACTGCACACTTATGGGAAATATTGACCTTCTGTTTAATGAGAACGATGATGTAATGGACACAAGATGCATGGTTCAGTTTTCAAATGCAGTTACATTTTCACTTATAGACAGGCTCCTCGGCGGATACGGAAAAAATACGGATTTATCAAGAAACTTCACAGATATCGAAATAAGAGTTATCCGGAATGTCCTTGAAAAAACGGGAGATCTTCTGAAAGAGGTTTTTTCGCCGTTTATTGATATGACTCCTTCTCTTGTCGATATTGAATCCAATGCCCGTGTCAACCAGCCTATAACTGCCGATGAAGTTATTATTCTTGCAACGCTTCAGGTTGAATACAATGATGTCAAGAATGTTGTCACAATAACAATTCCCGCCATTACAATGGAATCCATTATCTCAAAGGGAAATTCTTCAAATGCAGTAAAAAGAACCTTCGATTCCGAAAAGGAAAAGGAATACCGTGACGGAATGATAAAACGTATTTCACGTTCCGACTTTAAAATACAGGCTGTTCTTGCACAGACTCAGGTTGATCTGACGGAAATACTTGAACTTCACCCTGACGATGTGCTTATGCTCAATGTCCCTATCGACCAGAATATTTCTCTTATGGTCAACAACGAAAAGCTTTTTGACGGGAAAATGGGAATTGTAAATCACAAAAAAGCAATTAAAATCTGTAATGTTTATGATACAAGGAGATAAAAATGGCCGGACCTGTTTTAGACGAAATGAAAACTGATGCCTTAGGGGAAGTTTACAATATTGCTATGGGGTCGGCGGCAACTGCTGTTGCGGGAATGATCGACGAAACTGTTTCGATCACAGCTCCGGAAGTTACCGTATGTCAGGCGAGTAAGATTGTAAAAACAAAGCTTAATAAAATAGTTAAGGGAATCCTTTTCACCAAGGGCGAAGAAAATGTATATGTCAAAGTAAAATATACAAGCGGAATAAAGGGAACATCTGTCATGGTCTTCAATCAGGAGGACATGGAGATGGTCGTAAACAAGCTCATGGGAAATGACCTTGATGTCAGTGATGACTTTGAGTTCGACGAAATGAGCATTTCTGCTGTTACGGAACTTATGAACCAGATGATGGGTGCAGCCGCAACTTCCCTTTCTCAGGTTGTGAACACTGCGGTAAGCATTGCCCCTCCGGAAACAACTGTTTCAGCAAATACAAAAACACTTTACAAATTACAGGAAATCGATCCTGACGACGAAGTCTGCGTTATATCATTCGATATCGCTGTCGGTGATGCTATTGACAGCCGTTTTATACTTATTCTCCCTGTTGGCACAGCAAACAGCATGGCTTCTTCTCTCCTCGGAATAGAGGAAGATGAGGACGAAGATGAAGATGATGAGGATTTCGACGACGAAGACGAAGATATCGAAGAAGATGACGAGGACGATGAAGAGGAAGAAGACATCGACCAGGATTCCATATTAAGCGGTGAAAAAAGAGATGCAATCGGTGAAATCCAGAATATTATGATGGGTTCTGCCGCTACCGCACTTTCAAATTTCATGAATGCAAAGGTATGGATTACAACACCTAAGGTCACTGTCAAAAAAGCCGGAAAGATAAGCTTCGAGGAACTTGACCCTTCAATCTGCGTTAAAATCAAATATGTCAAGGGTATCCATGGTGCTTCTGTTCTGGTACTTAAACAGAACGACGTACAGATGATGGTAAACCAGATTATGGGACTCCCGCCGGAAGTGACTGACGATTTTGAGTTTGATGAAATGAATGTTTCTGCTGTATGCGAAATGATGAACCAGATGATGGGTGCTTCGGCAACAACTCTTTCAGAAATTATCAATACTCCGACCGATATCTCAACTCCTGAAGCGGTGGTTATACAGTCTGACAAGGACATTTTAAAGCTTAACAATCTTGAAGCTTCTGATTATGCCTGTCTGGTTTCATTCGACCTTACCATTGACGGCATTATGAACAGTCACTTTGTAACCATGCTTTCCATCGACCTTGCAGAAGAACTTGCTGAAAAGGTTATCGCAAGCTATTCTTCCGACCTTGACGAATATGAGGAAGAAGCCAAGGAAAGCAAAAAGGATAAAAAGAAAAGCAAGAAAAAGGCTGTTGAACCTGAACCGGAAGAAAATGACGATGAGGAAGAGGAAGAAGAAAAGCCGGCTAAAAAATCCAGAAAAAAAGCCGAAGAACCTTCTGAACCTGCAAAGCCGAAAAAAGCAGCTAAAGCCGAAACGGCAAAGCCAAAGCCGGCACCTGTTCCGAAGAGCAGGGTCGTTGCAAACGGTTCTGCCGGAAAGAGTCTGAATGTTCAGGAATTCCATATTGATTCACTTGATGAAGAAGAGGAAAAAACACCTCCGCTTACAGAAAAGCAGTACAAAAACCTCAATTCACTGCTTGACGTCCCTATGGACGTTACCGTTCTTATCGGTTCAACACAGAAGAGCATAGAGGAAGTCGGAAACTTCACAAAGGGAACAGTTATAGAACTTGATACCCTTGCAAATGAACCTGTTGATATTCTGGTCAACGGAAACCTTATCGCAAAGGGCGATGTCGTTGTTGTTGATGACAACTTCGCCATAAGAATAACAGAGGTTATAGACAAATACAGTAAATACAGAAGATTCTGATTTACTTGAAATACATAAATTTAAGTAACAAGCATGATAAAATAAAGGAGAGATTACACTATGGGTAAGAAAATTTTGGTTGCAGACGATGCCGCTTTCATGAGAATGATGGTAAAGGATTCATTGAAGAAAAACGGCTATACAGATATTATAGACGCTGCTGACGGTGAAATTGCCTGCAAGCTTTATGAATCAGAAAGTCCCGACCTTGTTATAATGGATATCACAATGCCTAACAAAACAGGTATTGAAGCACTCAGAGATATCAAGGCGGCTGACCCTAATGCAAAAGTTATAATGTGTTCTGCTATGGGACAGGAAGCTATGGTTGTTGAAGCTATAAAGCTCGGCGCACTTGACTTCATCGTAAAGCCTTTCAAGCCTGACAGAATTATCCAGGCTGTTGAAAAGGTTCTCGGATAATATTCCGGAAGGAGAATAGCAATGCCTTTTAACAGTATAGATGAACTTGATGATATGCACGTTGACGTACTGACCGAACTTGGAAACATCGGCTCTGGAAATGCGGCGACTGCTCTGGCGTCACTTATGAATACAGAAATAAACATAAATGTTCCTCATGTAAGAATCCTTGGTTTCAATGATGTTGCCGATTACGTCGGCGGTCCGGAAAATGTCGTTCTGGGAGTTCTGATAAAGCTCAGCGGTGATGTTGACGGAATGATACTTTATGTTTTCAACGATGACCTTATAAGAAATGTTCTTAAAGTATTTTTCGGAAAGGACTACACCTCCGTTTCCGAGCTTGATGAAATGGATATGTCAGCTCTCAACGAAATAGGAAATATAATGGCGTCGTCCTACGTCAATGCACTTTCATCAATGACCTCGCTTACAATTGATGTATCCGTTCCTTCCATGTGTGTTGATATGGCGGGAGCAATACTCAGCGTTCCGTCAATTGAATTTGCACAGGTCGGCAATAAAGTTTTGTTTATTGATGATTCTTTTTCCATCGGAGAAAACAGCGATAAGGTAAAAAGCAATATGATTCTTGTACCGGAAATGGATTCACTCAACAAAATTTTTGAAAGGCTTGGAATAATGTAAAATGGCCAGTGTGATAAATGTCGGAATTTCTGATTTAAACGTTGCAAATCCGCCTGATGTCTTAGCTACATATGCTCTTGGTTCATGTGTAGGCATATGCCTTCTCGACAACAACCGTAAAATCGGCGGGCTTGCTCATATAATGCTTCCAAACAGCAAGGAAGCTGCAAATGCATCCGTTAATCTCAGAAGATATGCTGATACAGGTATATCCGAACTTATCAGCCAGATGCAGAAAAAAGGGGCTGTTCTTGCCTCGATAACCGCCAAAATTGCCGGCGGAGCACAAATGTTTCAGACAAAGTGTACATCATTCAATATAGGACAGAGAAACGTTGAGGCAGTAAAAAAAGTTCTTGCCGCTTACAGAATAAGGATTCTTGCAGAAGATACCGGTCTGAATTACGGAAGGACAGTTTTTTTCAATGTTGAAACAGGGGTTATGCAGGTAAAATCTGTAACACAGGGGATAAAAAATCTCTGACGCATGATATTATATAAATATAGAAAAAGGCATGGCAGCTTTAAAACTGTCATGCCTTTTGTTTTACTGAAAATTATTTTTTAAAAAACATCTGCAACTTTGCCGATATGCCAGATATTTTCAGCATAGTCGCTTATTGTTCTGTCTGAGCTGAACTTTCCTGCATTGCACATATTGTACCAGAGCTTCTTGCCGATATATTTTCTTCCGCTGAAATCAGCAATGCAGCGAAGTTTTACATCAACATAGCTTTCAAGGTCGCCGATCAGATAGTAGTTGTCAGGTGAATGCCATGATGCACCGTCTGTAAGTGAGAAATAAAGTTCTCTGAAATAACCTGTGCCGCCGTCTGAAACCGTTCCGTCAATGAGAGTTTCAACAACACGTCTTATCTTAGGATTCTCGGACAAAAGCTTTCTGCTGTCATATTTCGGCATAATATCCTTGAGCTCTTCAACTCTTGCACCAAAGATATAGTTATTGTCCTCTCCTGCTTCTCTTACAATCTCGATGTTTGCACCGTCATATGTTCCGAGGGTTACAGCACCGTTAAGCATAAGCTTCATATTTCCTGTACCGGAAGCTTCAGTACCTGCTGTTGAAATCTGTTCAGAAATATCTGCCGCCGGAATAAGTTTTTCCGCATAGGATACATTGTAGTTTGAAACAAAGACAACCTTCATATACTTGCTTACTTCTTCATCGTTGTCAATCAGCTTTGCAATTTCGTTGATATACTTTATAATACCCTTTGCACGGCGATATCCCGGAGCAGATTTTGCACCGAAAATAAACGCTGTCGGATGCATATTCTTTATTTCGCCGGACTTGATTCCGAAATAGATATAAAGAATAGAAAACGCATTGAGAAGCTGACGCTTGTATTCATGCAGACGCTTTATCTGAATATCGAAAACAAAATCAGGGTCAAGCTTTATGCCTTCCTTTTTGAAGATATAGTCAGCAAGCTGAACTTTATTTTCCTTTTTGATGTTTATGAATCTGTTGATTATCTTTTCATCATCAGCATATTTTTCCAGTTCTTTCAGCTTGTCAAGATTTGTCATCCAGTCGTCATTTCCGAGAAGTTCTGTAATGAATGCTGAAAGCGGTCTGTTGCAGAGGGCAAGCCATCTTCTCTGTGTAATACCGTTTGTCTTATTCTGGAAACGTTCCGGATAGATTTTATACCAGTCAGCCAGAACGGTATCTTTCAGAATTTCTGTATGAATCTCGGCAACGCCGTTTACATAAGATGAGCAGTATACAGCCATATCAGCCATATTTACAAGACCGTTTCTTACAATCTTTATCTTTGCAATTTCCTCAGGAGTCTTACCCTTTTCATACATCTGGGCAATAAGTTTTTCATTTATCTGTAAAATAATTGCATAAACTTCCGGCAGAAGTTCTTCAACAAGACCGCAGTCCCATTTTTCGAGTGCTTCCGGCATTACTGTGTGGTTTGTATAGTTGAACACCTTTACAGCGATAGAAAATGCCTTTTCAAAATTCATTCCGTTGTTCATCATTATTCTGATGAATTCAGGTATGGAAATTACCGGATGTGTATCATTGAGCTGAATTGTTATGCTGTCCGCAATGTTTTCGAGTGTTCCGAATCTTTCAAGATGCTTTTTTATTATATCCTGAAGTGATGCACTACAGAAGAAATACTGCTGTTTGAGTCTGAGCTTTTTGCCCTCTCTTGTGTCGTCGTTCGGATAAAGAACTCTTGAAATATCTTCAGCCGAATTTTTTTCAAGACTTGCCTCTGTATATTTCTGCTGATTGAACAGAGCAAAATCAAATTCGTTTATTGCCTCTGACTGCCAGAGTCTGAGTGTGCTGATATGCTTTGTCTTACAGCCGAATATTGGCATATCATAAGGAACTGCCTTTACTGTCTGACCATTGAACTTAACCTCAACGGCATCGTCCTCATTTCTGACAGACCAAGGGTCACCGTATTTCGTCCAGTTGTCAGCTGTTTCTGTCTGGAAACCGTCCTCAATGCCCTGCTTGAAAAGTCCGTATTTATAGCGTATGCCATAGCCGTCAAGCGGAAGGTCAAGTGATGCGGCACTGTCAAGAAAACAAGCAGCAAGACGTCCGAGACCGCCGTTACCGAGAGCAGCGTCCTCTATCTCCTCAAGGTCGGAAAGATTTTTTCCCATTTCGCTGAAAACAGCCTGAACATCATCATAAAGTCCCAGACATAAAATGTTGTTGAAAACTGCCCTTCCCACAAGAAATTCCATGGAAAAATAGCAGGCACGTCTGCTCTGAAGATGAGCGTTCCTTGACTTTTCCCAGTTTTCAGCAGCATATTCCATAACTGCATTTCCCAGAGCTGTATGAAGTTCCTGCGGAGTTTCACATCCGCTGAGCTTTTCTTTCAGCATTTTCTTGAATTGTTCCATAATTTTCTTCTCCTTATTACAAAATAAAATTCAGAAATTATTCTTATCTGTTATACATTTTATTAAGCTTTAAAATTCTTTTTGCCATTTTGTCTGTAAAATCACTTTCATGCGTTCTGAACTGCCAGTTGCAGCCGAGAGTCGAAGGAGTATTCATTCTGCATGACGGATCAGAATTAAGGAAATCCTGCATCTGTGCAACGGCTATTTCAGCAACGCTTCCCCATGCCGCTCTTATGATACCTTTCGGAATATCCTTTTTCTTCTTTGTGTTTATATAAGCCATACAGTATTTTATTGTATCAGATGACTGCGAAGTTATCCAGCCCTTGAGAGTGTCATTGTCATGCGTACCCGTATATGCTATGCAGTTTGAAGTCGTGAAGTTATGCGGAAGATGTTCGCTTTCTCCGCCTTCACCGAATGCAAACTGAAGAACTTTCATTCCCGGATAACCGACAGCGTCAAGCATTTGTCTTACATCATCTGTGATGAATCCGAGGTCTTCAGCAATAATATTAAGCTTTCCGAGTTCCTTTTCAGCTGTCTTGAAAAGTTCCGCACCAGGACCTTTTTTCCATTCGCCCTTTTCAGCAGTCTTATTGCCATAAGGAATTGAATAGTAACTTTCAAAACCCCTGAAATGGTCAATTCTTACGATATCGTATACAGAAGCTGAAAATTTCAGTCTTTCAATCCACCATTTGTATCCTGTTTTCTTGTGGTATTCCCAATCGTAAAGTGGATTTCCCCAAAGCTGACCTGTAACTGCAAAATCGTCCGGAGGACAGCCTGCAACAGCTTTCGGTTTTTTGTTCTTGTCAAACTGGAATAGCTCCGGGGTTGCCCATGCCTCAACGCTGTCATAAGAAACATAAATAGGCATATCACCGATTATTTCTATTCCCTTGTCGTTTGCATACTTTTTAAGGTTTGCCCACTGTCTGAAAAATTTGTACTGTATAAATTTGAAAAATTCAGTTTCCTTTGAAAGTTCATCTGCCGCCTTTTCAAGAGCGTCCTTATCCCTTACGGCAAGCTTTTTATCCCATTCATACCATGGCTTTCCGCCGTTTTTGAATTTAAGTGCCATAAACAGAGCATAATCATCAAGCCACGACTTGTTTTTCTCAACAAAATCATGGTATCTTTTTGAAATATCACGTCTGTAAGTCTTGTAAGCCTGTCGTAAAACTTTGAAGCAGTTTTCATATATAAGGCTGTAATTTACCTGACGTTCATTATCCTGCCACTTTATTTCCTCGTAATCCGACTTTTTTATAAGTCCCTCACGCTTTAAAGTTTCAAAATCAATAAAATAAGGATTTCCGGCATAAACCGAAAATGACTGATAAGGCGAATCTCCATAGCTTGTCGGCGACAAAGGAAGGATCTGCCAGCATTTCACTCCCGCATTTACAAGATAATCAACAAAGTCATATGCGGACTTTCCCATCTTGCCTATGCCATACTGTGAGGGGAGGCTTGAAATATGCATAAGAATACCGCTTTTTCTCATAATTTTCTCCGTTCCGCTGTATCGGAATACAGCATAATAAAAATTATAAAATAAAATATAATGTTTTTCGCAAAGCCATATGTATAAAAAGTTTTGCCGAATGCATAATAAATCAGGTAAGGAGGTGTCGCATTTGAAAGCAATCGGAATACGGACACTGGTCTTTCTTACCGGCTGTTTCGTATACAGTCTTCTCGAAGTTTCCACAAGGGGATTTACTCACTGGACAATGACCCTTACCGGCGGATTTGTCCTGACAGTAATCTACGAAATGCACACAAGGCTTGAAAATACTCCGCTCTGGCAGAAATGTATTCTCGGGGCGGTCATCATAACCTCTGCTGAATTCACAGTCGGGGTAATAGTTAATATAATGCTCGGCTGGAACGTCTGGGATTATTCTGATATGCCGTATAACGTCCTGGGTCAGATATGCATTCCGTTTACTGTTTTGTGGTTCTTTCTCTGCATTCCGGCAAATTTCGTGTGCAGCAGGATCAGCCGACGGCTGAGCGGCTGAAAATATTACACAGTATTATTATAACACTATTCATTAGCATTTATCAAGCGAATTTGAGTATTTTTAATCAATTAAACAGGATTTTTCGGATTTTTTACACAAAAATTTACTTTTATCAGTATTTTTGAAGATTATCATAAAAAAACGGCAATTTCCCTTGAAATACCGTTTTTTTTCTGATATAATAGAGTGTGTATGCACAGTAAGCATACCTAAAACTATTGAAAAGAGGAAAAAAAATGCCTGCAAATATTGTTGTCGGAACTCAATGGGGCGACGAAGGAAAAGGTAAAATCATAGACATTCTTGCTTCAAGGGCTGATGTTGTAGTTCGTTCACAGGGCGGTAATAACGCCGGTCATACTGTTGTTAACAACGGTGAAGTATACAAGCTCCACCTTATCCCTTCAGGTATCCTTTACCCTGATAAGCTTTGTCTTATCGGTGCTGGTGTTGTTTTAGACCCTAAGGATTTCACAGGAGAACTCAGATCCCTCCATGAAAGAGGAATCTCAACAGATAATCTTAAAATTGACCCGAGAGCACACGTTGTTATGCCTTGGCACATTATCCTTGACGGACTTTCTGAAAAGTTCAGAGGAAACTCAGACATCGGTACTACAAAAAGAGGTATAGGCCCTACATACATGGACAAGTATGAACGCTGCGGAATCAGAGTTTATGACCTTGTTCATCCTGAAGTTTTTGCTGAAAAAGCTAGATCAACAGGTGCTTTGAAAAACAAGATTATAACAGAAGTTTACGGCGGTGAAGCTGTTGACATAGAAGCTGTTATCAAAGAATACAATGAATACGGAAAAATTCTTGCTCCGTTTGTTGATGATGTTTCAGTTCTTACATATGATGCCGACAAAGCCGGAAAAACTATTATGTTTGAAGGTGCACAGGCAACACTTCTCGATATAGATTTCGGTACATATCCTTATGTTACTTCATCACATCCGCTTTCTGCCGGAGTATGCGTCGGAACAGGCATAGGCCCGAGAATGATAACAAACATCATCGGTGTTGCAAAGGCTTATACAACAAGAGTCGGAAAAGGTCCTTTCCCGACAGAACTTGATGACGAAATCGGCGACAAGATAAGAACAGTCGGCGGTGAATTCGGTACAACAACAGGCAGACCAAGAAGAACAGGCTGGTTTGACGCTGTTATCGTTAAGCATTCTGTAAGAGTAAACGGTCTGGACGGTCTTGCTATCAACAAGCTTGACACACTCTGCGGACTCGGAACTCTTAAAATATGCGTAGGATACAAAATGCCGGACGGAAGCATTATAAACAACTTCCCTCCTACTCTGGAAGAACTCGCAGGCTGTCAGCCGATATATGAAGAAGCTGAAGGCTTTACAGAAGATATCACAGGATGCAGAAGCTTTGATGAACTTCCTGAAAACTGCAAAAAGTATATAAGCCGTCTGGAAGAACTCTGTGGCTGTCGTGTTGCAATGATAGGTGTAGGTCCTGACAGAAGCCAGATAATCGAAAGATAATTTTAAAACAGTTCTGATACAGAAAAAGAGTGCAGCCGCAAAAGCGGTTACACTCTTTCTTTTATTGCATTTTTTGCTTTGTTGACGATCACACGGTCATTTTCATATGTCAGGATATTGACAGCATATCCTATATCAACCCATCTGATCTCAGCAATTTCCTCCTCCTGAGGAACATAATCAAAATTTTTGGCTTTTGCAAGAAAATAGACAACAACCTTATTGGTATCCTTTTTGGGAGAATATGAAACCGTTTCTCTGAATGTAGGATCCAAAATAACATCAATTCCGGTTTCTTCCATGATTTCTCTCTGGGCAGTTTCAAGCTCGGTTTCATTGCCTTCAACGTGACCTTTAGGAAATGACCAGTGTCCGCTGTTAACGTGCTTTATAAGCAGAATCTCTGTATTTCCGTGGGATTTGCGATAGACGATCGCCCCGCAGGATTTCTCATGAAGCATATTCCATATCCTTTCTGATTATTTTATTTACTGGAAATATTATATCATATTTTTTCGTCCTTGTCCACAACTTTTCCCCGATTATTATTTGACTAATTGTCAGAAATGATATATAATTATATTTATTATTCGTTTTATGAAATAAGGAGGCATTTTATGGATTTTTTTGAAAATGAAATCCCGCAGGAAGAATTTCAGAATCAGGCAAAATTTCATTCTTATGACAGAAAATATGTAAAGCCTGTTGACCCATATAACCCTTTTGATAATCCGACAGAAAATCCTGAATATAACCGTGATTACGGCGAGGTAGTCCCTCAGATTGCCATTCCCGGCTGCGAACTTCCGTTCATTCCGGGCAAAGAGGAAAAAAAGAAAATAAGAAATTCGTATAACATTGCAGGAGGCGGAATACTGCTCCACATTGCCTCATCGGTTGTAATTGCAAATATTTTATATGTCATTGCAATGATGATAATAATCGGCATAAACGGAATAAGCATAAGTGATGCTTTCCGGAACAGGGCTGATGATATTTCAGCCATAATAAACAACACCTCAATATTTCCGGGAATAACCCTTATAAGCTATCTGGCGGCAAATCTTCTTGCATTCTTTATAGGATGCAGATTTGCAGGTACAAAACCTTCCTCTCTTTTCCGGACAAAAAATCTGAAAGTTTCATATATAATCTGCTATGCCGTTATTGGTCTGTTTGTACAGCGTGTTGCCGCAATTGCCCTGACAGCACTCATGCAGCTTCTTCCGAACGCTGACCTCATCGGCAATTCACAGGTAATATCATACAGCGGAGCAAAAGCACTAATCATATCAACCTGCTACACCTGTATAATCGCTCCCGTCACAGAAGAACTTCTTTACAGGGGTTTCATAATGAATACATTTTCAAGGGTAAGCCAGCGTTTTGCAATACTTATCAGTGCATTTTTCTTCGGCATCTCTCATGGAAATGCGGCACAGTTCGTACTGGCTTTTCTCCTTGGAATATTCATGGGATATATTGACATAAAGCATAATTCCGTTCTGCCGTCAATATTTGTGCATTTCTTCGTAAACTGTTTTGCCGGTCTTTCTGGAATTGTAACAACATATGCGGGAGAAGGCTCAGTATTATTGGGCTTATTTGGCTTTGTATCAGTTATACTGTTTATAGCCGGACTTGTGCTTTTCATTCTGTTTGCACGAAAAAACACCATGCCGAAAATGACAATACATCAGCAGTTCAGATGTGGGAAAATCGCACTGACCTCTCCCACAACGATAATCAGCGGAATAATATACATCATTCTCTTTGCCGTAACAACATTTTCTTCATGAGCAAATTTATTTCTGAATTATTCAGGGGACACTCTTTTATGCAGAGTATCCCCTCTTTTTTAAGCCAACTGAAACAGGGACGCCCGAAAACGTCCCTGTTGTTTTTCTTACTTATTTCCCATCTGTTTCAGAAGCATTGAGAAATTATCAATATTCTGAATACACTCTTTCAGAATCTTTTCCGTATTTTTTATCTGTTCATCAATCTGCTTTGTAAAATCGCCGATTGACTTCATAGCATCTTCTATCTTGTCAGCGGATTCCTTGCTTCTGTCCGCCAGGTCTCTTATTTCCTGTGTGATAACGCCGAAACTCTTTCCGCTTTCCTTTGCTCTTGCAGCCTCAATATAGGCGTTGAATCCGAGGATTCTTGTATTTCTTGCAATATCCTGTATAACCTTTACTGTTTCCTTTGTTGAATTCACTTCCGAAACGGATTTCTTTGCAATATCTTCAAGGAATGTAAACTCGGAACGCAGTTTGTCCATATTTTCTGAATTTGTATTTATCAAATCCTCGGCATCGTGTACCTGCGTCATAAGGCTTGCATTAAGGCTTGTAAGCCCTGAATTATTCTTGTTTGCAATATAATTGCTGTATGCTATCTGTGAAAGAACGTTTGCAATGGTACACAGAAATTCCGCCGCCTTGTCTATCTGACGCTTCGGAAGTATCTTTACCTTTCTTACAGCCCTTACATAGTCCTCCGGATCAACTCCTATCTCAGCCGCATATCTTCTCATTTTTTCCTCGTCCGGACGTTCTGTGAGAACCTGTCCGCCGATAAATGAACCGATAAACTTTCCGTTTACCATTATCGGTGCGGCAAAGTCAACAAGACCTGCATGGCAGTAATATGTAGACGCTCTGCCGGTATACATTGTGTTTTCTCCGCCCTGTTTGTCGCATTTTTCACATCTCTGACAGCCTGTGCGTGATTTTCTGGTAAGTTCCATACAGAATTCCGTAAAATTGCTTCCCTGCGTTACCGCTGTTCCGTCAGCATCTGCTGTAAGTGCCGCCATACCGGTTGTATTGGCAAATCCGTCCTGAATATCCTGCAACGTCTTTACATCAATAAGATCAGTCAGTCTTAATCCATCCAATTCTGTCATTATATGTCCTCCGCTCATTTAAGATCATGCAGTCCGCAAATATGCGTTTTACGGGTTCTGCACTGATTACAATTACTATTTTATGCGATTTATCTCAATTTGTCAATAGATTTTCATAAATTTGCAAAAATATATTTTATAATATCCTGCACAAAATGCTTGACTTTGTTAAAAATATTTTGTATAATATTAACATCGGTTATTTATAAATCATCTGATTTTTCTACATTTATTCTTCCTGATACAGCATTTTACGGTATTGCTAAATCGATGAAAATATGATATAATTAAATTTACAAAATAAAATGCGTAATTTTCCGGGGGAGGAACATAAATGAAGAAAAAAGATGCTGAAGCTAAAACCATAAACGCCGAGGCTAAAACTCAGGAACCCGCAGCTGAAGAAAAAACAATAACGCCTGCTGAAAAAGCAGCCGCATTTATTGTTGCTCTGGGCGAGGATACGGCAGCGGAAATATACAAGCATCTTGACGATGATGAGATAGAACAGCTTTCACTTGAAATTGCAAATATAAACAATCTTTCACAGGAACAGATAAAAGACGTTATGGACGAGTTCTATAACATCTTCATAGCTCAGAAAATCTCTGCCGAGGGCGGTCAGCAGTATTCCATGAACGTTCTTATAAATGCGTTCGGTGCTGAAAAAGCCAAGATGATAATGCAGAGGATACACGATTCAAACAGAGCTTTTGAATTCCTCAAAAATGTAGATTACAAGACTATTCTGACACTTCTTGCAAATGAGATGCCACAGACAATCGCACTTGTTATCACACATATAAATTCTAAAAAATCAGCACAGATACTTGCTGAATTCCCGAATGATATTCAGGTTGAAATATTCAAAAGAATCGCTGATATGGACAGTATTTCCCCGGAAATCGTAAGAAATGTCGAGGAGATAATGGAACAGAAACTCAATTCTGTCGGCTCTGTCAATACCGTTGAATTCGGCGGCGTAAACTATCTTGCAGATGTCATGAACAATCTTGATATGCAGACGGAAAAAACCATTATGGAAGAACTCAACGATTCAGATCCGGAACTTATGGACGAAATCCAGAAGAGAATGTTCGTATTCGACGATATTGCCCTTCTTGACAATCGTGAAATACAGGCTTTCCTCAGAGAATGCGACACAAAGGATATCACAGTTGCCCTCAAGGCGGCAAATCCGGAAGTCACAAAGGCAATATTCAGCAATATGTCCCAGCGTCAGCAGGAAACTATCAAGACAGACCTGCAGTATCTGCATAATGTCCGTATGCGTGACGTTGAAGACGCACAGAGAAAGATAATCGCTACTATCAGAAAACTTGAAGAAACAGGTGAAATCGTAATGTCCAAGGGCGGTCTGGACGAGATAATCCCTTAATAATAATGTTTCCAAAATATAAAATACAGGCAGGTGTAAATTATGAGCAGATTTGAATCAGGTATGGAAAGTATGGTAGATATGTATATTTACGAATCTACATCTCTCCTTGAACAGCTTGATCAGATTATGATGAAAACTGAAAGCAACAATAAATTTGACGATGAAGATATCAATGAGATTTTCCGAATCATGCATACCATCAAGGGCAGTTCTGCCATGATGGGACTTGATAATATGTCAGCTCTTGCACACAGTATTGAAGATATGTTCTATATTATCCGTGAGGAAAAACCGGTCATTCATTCCATTGAAACTCTTTATGACCTCGTGTTCTCGTCGTCCGACCTTCTCAAAGCTGAGATAGATTCACTTCAGGACGAGGATTCCGTCCCGACGGATTTTACAGAACAGATAAACAAGATAGAAAATTTTGTTACATATCTGAAAACGGGTGAAATGCCGGACGGAAACACTGATACTGCCACGCAGAAAGCCGATGATACAGCACAGGCACAGGCGGAAAATGCTGATGCCGGTGCAGAGGAACAGTCAGGCGATGATTTTCTGAAAATCCGTGTATTCTTTGAGGATAACTGTGAAATGGAAAACCTCAGAGCAACGCTTCTTGTAAACAAGATTTCAGAATACTGCACAGAAATAAAATATGAGCCTGAAAACATTGAAACAGATTCCTCAACAGCCAAAATCATAAGTGAAAACGGATTCCTTATGAAAATAAAGGCTACGGAGGAAAACTACAAGCATATTTACAGAGAAATCGAAGATTCAATAGATGTAAAATCATATGAAACAGTTGAGGACGATTCTTCTGCCCAGAAGAAAGAATCTGCTGAAACTCCTGCTCCTGCGGCAGCTCCGGCAGAACCGGAAGTAAAAGTCGCTGAACCAGTTCCTCAGCCGCAGACTGAAAAACCTGCAGAGCCAAAACCGCAGCCGCCGAAACCTGCTGACCCTGCTGCACAGACCAAAGAGGAAATAAACAATAAACTTGCTCAGAAAAACAAACACGTTTCCAAGGGCAAGCAGAGTCTTATAAGCGTTAACTTAAACAAACTCGACCAGCTCCTTGACATGGTCGGCGAAATTGTTATAGCCGAAGCCATGGTAACTTCAAACCCTGACCTGAAGGGACTGAAGCTTGACAACTTCCAGAAGGCTACAAGACAGCTCAGAAAGCTTACTGATGAACTTCAGGATATTGTAATGTCAATACGAATGGTTCCGCTTTCAGGCGTATTCAACAAGATGACAAGAATTGTCCGTGACATGAAGGTCAAGCTCGGCAAGGACGTAAACCTTGTCTTTGAAGGCGAAGAAACCGAAGTTGACAAGAGTATTATAGATAACCTCAACGACCCGCTTATGCATATGGTCAGAAACTCAATGGACCACGGAATTGAATCCAGTCAGGAGGAAAGAATTGCAAGGGGCAAACCTGCCCAGGGTACAATTACTCTTGCCGCTTACAATTCATCGGGAGAAGTTATAATTGTTGTTTCCGATGACGGTGCGGGAATTGACTGTCAGAGGGTTATGGAAAAGGCAAAGGCAAACGGTCTTCTGACAAAACCGGAAGAGGAATATACCGAAAAGGAAATATTCAATATGGTTATGCTTCCGGGATTTTCCACAAACACCGAAGTTACCGAATATTCGGGCAGGGGCGTCGGAATGGACGTTGTAAGACAGAGCATAGAAAAAATCGGCGGAACAGTTTCTGTTGACAGTAAATGGGGCGAAGGTACAAACTTCATCATAAAGATTCCGCTTTCACTTGCTATTGTTGACGGAATTGAAGTTTCAGTAGGCTCTTCAATATTCACGATTCCGATAAACTCCATAAAGGAATTTATCAAGCTTAAAGAAAATCAGCTGTTTTATGATACTTCCGGCAAAGAGATAGTCAAGATAAGAAACAAGTGCTATCCGCTTATCAGGCTGCACGAATTCTATGGGCTTGAACCTGCTTCGGACAACATCTATGACGGAGTTGTGGTTCTGGTCGAAGCTGATGGAAAAAGTGCCTGCATTCTTGTTGACGAACTTATCGGCGAACAGCAGGTTGTTGTAAAACCGTTCTCCCCTATGTTCAACCGTTACAATATAAAACAGCAGGGTATGGCAGGATGCACAATCCTCGGCGACGGAAGCATTACAATAATCCTTGACATAGGAAACATTATTCTTGACAACTGATCAGAGCGGGGTGAAAAAAATGGCAAATGAAAATTATGTCCAGCCTGTAAAAAATGATTTCAATACAACCGGCGGACAGATACTTTTATACTATATAGACCATGAACTTTTCGGAATAGAAATACAGTATATCACTGAAATTATCGGTATGCAGCCTATAACAGTTGTTCCGAATGTTCCTTCATTTATCAAGGGAGTTATAAACATAAGAGGACAGGTTGTTCCGGTTATAAGCATAAGACACAAAATAAACCGTCCGGAAATTCCTTATGACGACAAGACCTGTATAATCGTTGTCGAGCTTGAAGACCTGACTGTCGGACTTATTGTTGACAGAGTCCGTGAAATAACCACAGTTCTTCCGACAGATACCTGTACAGCTCCTGACTTCCGGAATGTAAATGAAAACCAGTATATCCAGAGCATTATAGATTCAAACGGAGAAATAAAACAGCTTCTTGATATTCACAAAATAATTCTGGAGTAACCCTGACATGAATATTAAAATAACAGACAGTGAATTCAGCAGACTTATAAAATTCATGCACAAAACATACGGAATAGATTTAAGCAGAAAACGTATACTTATCGAGGGACGTCTTTCAAATGTGCTTGCCCAGAAAGGATTCACAAATTATACCGACTACCTTAACTTTGTATTCAGCGACAAAAGCGGAAAGGAAACCGTAACGCTTGTAAACAAGCTTACAACCAATCATACATATTTTCTGCGTGAACCTCAGCACTTTGAATTTATGCAGAAAGTGTTTCTCCCTTATATCGAAAAAACAGTAAAAGACCACGATGTACGGATATGGTGTGCTGCGTCCTCCTCGGGCGAAGAACCATATACCATAGCCATGATTATAGACGATTATTTCGGAAGCAGAAAAGCCGGCTGGGATCTCAGAATCCTTGCAACCGATATATCAACAAATGTTCTCCAGAAAGCGAAAAATGCTGTTTATCCGGCGGAATCCATAAAAAATGTTCCACAAAGATGGAGAGAAAAGTATTTCATAAAAAACAGCGACGGAACATACACCATTACGGACAGAATCAAAAGGGAAGTTATTTTCAAGCAGTTCAACCTCATGGACGATATTGTCTATAAAAAACCTTTTGACCTGATTTTCTGCCGCAATGTCATGATTTATTTTGATGCTCCGACCAAGGACGCACTGGTTGAAAGATTCTATGATGCAAGCAAAAAGGGGGCATACCTTTTTATCGGTCTTGCTGAAACTATATCAAAAAGTTCCAGATATACATTTGTTCAGCCGGCAATTTACCAGAAAAAATAGACAAGTGAAGTGTTGTTATGTTAGAAAAAAAAATCAGATTACTTATCGTTGATGATTCCGTTTTCTTCCGTGAAACTATTGCCAAATTTTTTGAAGGCGATAAAATTGTGGAAGTTGTCGGCAAGGCAGGCGATCCGTATGAAGCAAGGGATAAAATAATCGAGCTTCGTCCGGACGTTGTAACGCTTGATGTGGAAATGCCGAAAATGACAGGAATCCAGTTCCTGAAAAAGCTTATTCCTCAGTATCCGCAGCCGACAGTTATTGTTTCATCAGCACCTATACAGGCTTTTGAGGCTCTGGACGCCGGAGCTGTTGACTATGTAAAAAAGCCGATGATAAAATCTCCCGAAGATATAAGACATTTTGCATCAGAACTGCGGACTAAAGTCATTGCCGCCTCTCAGGCAAAGGTTATTCAGAAAAAGCCGCACGTTTCTTCTGCACACCGTGTTGCGGCAAGACTTCCGGAGATAAGTGAAGCGGCTCTCTCAAGGCACTCACAGACAGTTATTGCTCTTGGTGCTTCAACGGGCGGAACTGATGCTTTGCAGACAATTCTTACAGCTATGCCGGCAAACTGTCCGCCTATTGTTATCGTCCAGCATATGCCGCCGGTATTTACCAAAATGTATGCCGACCGGCTCAACAAGCTTTGTGCTGTTGAAATCAAGGAAGCCGCTAACGGCGACAGACTTCAGAACGGCCGTGCGTTACTCGCTCCGGGGGATTTCCAGATGGCTCTGCATAAGGATACAAGAGGATATTATGTTTCTGTTGATTCAGCAGAGAAGGTTTCAGGGCATCGTCCTTCGGTAGACTATCTTTTCAGAAGTGTTGCAAAATGTGCGGGAAAAAATGCTGTCGGGGCAATCATGACCGGAATGGGTTCAGACGGTGCAGACGGTCTGCTTGAAATGAGAAAACAGGGTGCATACACAATCGGGCAGGACAAGGAAAGCTGCGTAGTATATGGAATGCCGATGTGTGCATATATGAAAGGAGCTTGTGTGGTTCAGGCTCCACTGGATAAAATAAGCGGTCTTATCTGCAAATATCTGCAAGGGGGAATTTAAGTGAGCGATATATTAAACAGGTTTCATAAACAGGATGAACTGGAAGAAAACGAAATCAATGAAACAAGTGAGAAATATCTTACCTTTCTGATAGACAAGCAATACTACGGATTTCATATAAACGATGTCAAGGAAATCATTGAGATGCAGGATATTATTCCTGTTCCGGAATTTCCTGATTATGCAAAGGGAATTATAAACCTCCGCAGTTCGCTGATACCTATTATAGATGTACGTCTTCGTTTCTGTAAAACCGAACTGGATTACAACGAAAGAACCTGCATTATAATACTTAACCTTAAAGAAATAGAAGTGGGATTTATTGTTGACACCGTTGATGAAGTAATAGACATTGACAAAGCCGACATTGACCCTGTTCCACATCTTTCTGACGCAAAGACAAGAAAATTTATTGAAGGTGTCGGAAAAACGCCTAAAAAAATCGTTATGCTTCTTAATGCACAGAAAATGCTGAATGATGACGAAATAAAAAGTCTTGAACTTGATTAAACAAAAAGGACGCTTTAAAGCGTCCTTTTCCTTTTTTTATAGTAACTATTCAGTCCCCCACTAAAAGCATAGAAAATCCACAATGTTGAAAGGTTAGAAAGCCGGGAATAAAAATCGACCATTTGCCAATTTACAAGAAGTGCATAAGTATGCTATACTGATAAAAAAGCAGAGGTGGTGGCAGTATGCCGACTTATGAAGAGTTACTTGAAATCAT